>Ga0209190_1002053_pt1 | contig 13794 bp, 8 predicted proteins | sample M_140205_XF_Meta_FD_187315 | JGI IMG/M metagenome (GOLD analysis project Ga0209190, IMG submission 187315) | Freshwater microbial communities from Lake Montjoie, Canada to study carbon cycling - M_140205_XF_MetaG (SPAdes) (version 2) | ecosystem: Environmental > Aquatic > Freshwater > Lake... | reverse complement strand
AATTATACTTTGTGTTCTCTGACAATCGAATTTCCATTACAAATTTATCATCTGTAGTTCGAGGGTCTGGGTTTTGAGCAGGAATTCCTGGCAACGTTTTATTTCTCAACATGTAAGTAATTGCCATACCGTGAGCTGCACAAAGAACAGTAAACTCAAAAGTAATTGGAACAAATGCTAATAAATTATCCAAATAAGTGAAATTTGGTTTACCACCAATATTCATAGGCCAATCAGTTACCATGAAAAAGCGCATTCCAATCGTAGCTAACATTAAACCAGTAATTCCGAATAAAAACGCAACAATTCCTAAACGTGTATTTTTTATACCAATTATTGGATCTAATCCGTGAATTGGAAATGGTGAAAATACTTCAGAAATTTTTACACCTTTTGCAACCAACATCTTTGCGCCATCTTTTAGCACATCGTCATCGTCGTACATTGCATACATTACTCTCTCTGCCATGTCCTTTTAATTAATGGTTTGAATGTTTATCATCATTATGACTATGCGTGTCAGGAGCATTCTTATACGATTCTCCAGAAGATTTAAGAATAGTTTTTACTTCATTTAAAGCTAATACTGGGAAATATCTAGCAAATAACAGGAAGAAAACAAAGAATAAACCAATAGTTCCAACGTATACTCCAATATCAATATGACTTGGATAATGCATACTCCATGCAGACGGTAAATAATCTCTGTGAAGCGATGTTACAATAATTACGTATCGTTCGAACCACATACCAATATTCACAACAATTGAAATAATGAACGTGAAAATCAGACTTCTTCTCAATGGTCTGAACCACATTAATTGAGGTGAAACTACATTACACGTCATCATGGCAAAATAAGCCCACCAATATGGTCCAGTTGCACGATTGATAAATGCATAGGCTTCATATTCGACACCAGAATACCAAGAAATAAATAATTCAGTAATATATGCTGTTCCTACAATAGAACCAGTTACCATAATTACGATATTCATATATTCAACATGTTTTGTATGAATGTATGCTTCTAATCCCATTGCTTTTCTCATTACGAGCATAAGAGTTTGTACCATGGCAAAACCAGAGAATACAGCCCCAGCAACGAAATATGGAGGAAAAATAGTAGTATGCCATCCAGGAACTATTGACGTAGCAAAGTCAAAGGATACAATCGAGTGAACAGAGAATACAAGTGGAGTTGCCAAACCTGCTAACACTAAAGAAACCAATTCAAAACGATTCCAATGTTTTGCTCTACCAGACCAACCAAATGATAAGATTGAGTACATTTTCTTTGATACTGGCTTTTTAGCGCGATCACGAATGGTAGCAAAATCTGGAATTAAGCCTATATACCAGAACACCACTGAAACTGATAAATAAGTCGAGATAGCGAAAACGTCCCAGAGTAAAGGAGAGTTAAAATTCACCCATAAAGATCCAAATTGATTCGGTAAAGGAAGTGTCCAATAACCAACCCATAAACGACCCATGTGAATAAGAGGAAACAAACCTGCCATGAATACAGCAAAGATTGTCATTGCCTCAGCTGAACGGTTAATTGCCATTCTCCATTTTTGACGGAAAAGTAGCAACACAGCAGAAATCAATGTTCCAGCATGACCAATACCTACCCACCAAACGAAATTGGTTATATCCCAAGCCCATCCAACTGTTTTGTTTAGACCCCAAACACCAATTCCAGTTCCAAGTAAGTAAAATATACAACCTACTCCATACAGTCCAATAATAAGCGCAATCCCAAAAAGGATATACCACATTTTTGGTGCTTTGTCTTCAATCGGTCTGCAGACGTCTTCTGTGACGTCATGATAGGTCTTGTGACCCAATATCAGAGGTTCTCTAATTGCTGCTTCCTTATGCATTACAATAGCTTTAGTTCAATTAATGATGATTCTTATTTTCTACATGACTTTCGTGCTTATCTGCGACTTGCAAATTAGACAAGATGTCATTTTTCTCATTTCTTACTTTCACTTTATACCAAACATTTGGCTTAACACCAACTTCTTCCAGAGCTTGGTATGCAAGTGTATCGCCTGAGCTTGATCTAACCATAGACTTCACGTCATTCCAATCACCTACGATAATTGCATTGGTTGGACAAGCATCCGAACAAGCTGTTGTATAATCTCCATCAATAACAGGACGACCTTCCTTTTTAGCTACTAATTTTCCAGATTGAATTCGTTGAACACAGAAAGAACATTTTTCCATTACACCACGCGTACGAACAGTAACATCTGGATTCAATACCATTCTGCCTAAATCATCCTGTGCAGGATTAACTTCAGTAAATTTCTTGTAAGATGGGTAGTTAAACCAATTGAAACGACGCACTTTATAAGGACAGTTGTTTGCACAATATCTTGTACCAATACATCTGTTGTATGTCATTTGGTTTAATCCTTCATTACTGTGTGTTGTTGCAGCAACTGGACAAACTGTTTCACATGGTGCGTGATTACAGTGATGACACATCATTGGCATATGAATCACTTTTGGATTCAAAGCTGCTATTTCTGCTTTATCGTAACTAAATGTTTCTTTATCTTTTCTTTGCCCTGGAGCTGCTTCCTCATCAGAAGAGAAATAACGGTCAATTCTCAACCAGTGCATTTCACGTCCACGACGAACTTCATCTTTACCAACAACAGGAACGTTATTCTCCGCTTGACAAGCAACTAAACAAGATCCACAACCGATACATGAAGAAAGATCGACAGTCATTCCCCAACGGTGACCAATTTTCTCAACAGGATGTGCGTCCCACAAATCAAATTCAGCTATTGGAGCTTTGACGTGATTCCCATCCTTATCAAGCTTAGACAGCATGTAAGGTGGATTATAGGCTTCGCGGTCATTATTTTTAAAAATATCAAGTGTAGTTTCTCTGACAATTGAGTGACGCCCCATTACAGTATGGTGTATCTGTGTCGCTGCAATTAAATAAGAACCTTCTACTTTTGTCATTGTTGCCGAAGCAGCATAAGACATTGTACCATTTTCACTTTGAACAAATGAGAAAACATTTGCACCAATTGGAGCTAAATTACCATTTGCCAATGTTACATTTCCACCATATTCTTTGGTTTGAAATGCAGCTTTACCAATATTTTCTCCATTTGCTCCTCTACCATAACCTAAAGCTATACCTATTGTGTTTTCAGCTTGACCTGGCAATGGATAAACAGGAAGAGTAACTTCATTCGATCCAACTTTAACTTTAGCAAGATTTAACCCATGCTCTTGATCATAGGTTGTAACATATCCAGCTTTTACCATTTCAACTGGATTCATTGTAATATAGTTATCCCAAGTAACTTTCGTCAAAGGATCTGGAAGTTCTTGCAACCAAGGATTATTTGCTTGTAGTCCAATTCCAATTCCAGCCTTTTGATACATTACAACTTCTAATCCTGAAGATTTAGGAAGTTGTCCTGCTAGGCCTGCTAAAGCAGCTTCATTAAATGCCATAGCAATTTCACTTGCTGGAACCGTCATATCAATACAACTATTGTGGATAGCCATATTCCAAAACGTATGTAAATCTAAATATTTCGTTTGCGCTGGAAATGCCGTTGTTTCCCAAGTTTTCATGATATAATCATAAGAAACTTTAGAATCTTTACCGCCACGATTTACTTTCCCCGCCCATACTAGCATTGACTCTAAAGCAGATGCGGTATTGAACAAAGGACGAATTGTAGGTTGAGCCAAAGAATAATGAGAAGCTGTTGGATTGAAATCATTCCAACTTTCTAAAGCATGATGATCAGGACAAATGAACTTACACAAAGAAGCAGTTTCATCAGAATGAGATGCCAATGAAACACTTGTTCCAATTTTTCCTAAAGCTTCACCAAATTGTTTTCCATTCGCTAATGTATAAACTGGATTCACACCCAAGAAGATAACAGCATCTGGTCCTTTTCCAGCAATTACGTTACTCACAAATTTGTTCATTTTTGTATCTTCCGATTTGAACAAATTGATTGCGTTATTTAAATCTAATGTCTTTGAATAAGCTCCAAGTACATTGTTTAATTTATTAACAAGGATTTGTACTGCTTTGTTATTTGATCCACAAACAACAATTGATTCACCTTTAGTAGCTTTTAATGATTTAATTGCTTCATCAGCAATTGCGGTAACACTTTTTGATAATTCTGAAGAAACACCTGAAGCAACACCAAAACCTTTTAAGATGTATGACAAAACATTTGCTTGTTCTGAAGGTTTAATCATTCCTCTATAATCCGCATTAGATCCAGAAACAGACATTACAGATTCAAACTGAAAATGCTTTGACATCCATTCACCTGCAGGATTTCTTCTCATACCATATTGAGACGCAAACTGCGTAGGCATTAACCACGAACTCAAGAAATCCGCACCAACACTAACAATTGTTTTTGCTTTTGAGAAATCATGCGAAGGAATAATATTTTTTCCAAAAGTTGCTTCATATGCTAAACGCATACCCGCATAAGAAACAGCATCGTATTGGATATGTTCAAATTTATCTGGATTTTCAGTAGCCCCTAAAGACGCTCCTAATTCTCCAATTGCCATTCCCAAAGAAGGACTAATTACAGTATTAGATACTAAAACAATCTTTTTAGCACCTTTAATTGCAGTTTTTATTGATCCATCAATATTTGACCAAGAATCTGATTCACCTTTTAATGTTGGATTTTGAAGTCTCGCTGAATCATATAATCCTAAAACAGATGCTATAATTTGCGGATTTGATCCACCATAAGTAATTCCAAAATCTTTGTTTCCCTTGATGTAAATAGGTCGACCTTCGCGTGTTTTTACAAGGATGCTTGCATAAGATACACCGTCATAGTAAGTAGACGCATACCACGTTGGCATACCTGGCGTTACATTTTCTGGCTTATTCACGTAAGGAATAGCTTTTGTAACCGGCGCCTCACATGCAGCAACAGTAGCAGCAGCGACACTAAAACCTAAAAATTTCAAGAAATCACGACGTGCTGTCGATGTTTCTTTTAAATTCTCATCTCCTAAGAATTCTTCAACTGACATTTGTGTCGGGAATTCCTGCTCTTTCGATTTAAGGAATTCTGGAGTCTCTCTTAATTCTTCAAGACCTTTCCAATATTTTCTTGTCATTCCCATATGCTTATTTGGACTTCTTCTATTCGTTAATTAATAGTGACATTTTGCACATTCCCAACCACCTAACTCACTTACGGTTACTTTACCATCGTTTAGGTATTTACCATATAAAGTCTTGTCGTTGTTCAACAAACGCTTGTGAATTTCATTGTAGTACCCATCATTTTTTGTGTCAATCGATCCGGTAGAAATTTCTTTCTCACCGTGACATTCAATACACCAACCCATTGTTAAAGTTGGTCGAGTCAATGGAATATTACCTTCAATTTTATTCAATTCAGAAACAGGTTGAACTTTAACAGCTTCACTCATTTTAGTCATGTCTCCGTGACATTGTTTACAATCAATACCGCCAACAACGACATGTTGAGAGTGATTAAAATAAACATGGTCTGGCAAAACGTGTACTTTATTCCATATAATTGGCTTCGTTTTTCCGGTGTATTTTCCTGCTCCAGCTGGGTCCCAGCCTGCAGCTTCGTATACCTTAGCAATCTGCTCTTGTTGCGCTTGAGTACGTCCGTTGATTTGTTTGTGACAATTCATACATACATTCACAGTAGGTAAACCAGCTGATTTAGACAATGTAACTGAATTGTGACAATATTTACAATCAATGCCGTTTGTACCAGTATGAATAGCATGAGGGAACGCAATTGGCTGTGATGGCTGGTATTCTTCAACCACACCAATGCTATAACCTCTTAAAAATAGAGTAACTATTGCACTCATAACAAGAACTAAAGAAACCAAACCAACATACAAGCGGTATTTCCACGCCCAAGTTTTGAACTCTTCAGAATATGTTAATCCTTCATTTACTTCTTCACCAGCATTGTCAGCAGCAGCGAATTTCAATTGACGTCGAACACCACCTACAGCAACAATTATTGTAAAGAAAATAACTCCCAATATTATCCAAATCCATCCCATGGAAGATTCTTCTTCAGTTGCTAATGGATCTGTCATTGATGCTCCGTCTGCACCTGAAGCACCTGCAGCGCCTGTAGAACCGGCAGCGCCTGGTTCAGGCTGAGAATCAACCCAATCCATTATTGCATCAATATCTTCCTTTTTTAAATCAGGAAATAAAGACATAGCTGTTGGAGACCATGTAGATACCGTTTGAGCATATGGATCTGTAGCTGCAGCATTTTGCCAATTGTTTACCCATTGATAAATAGAGCCTTCTTTGGCTCCTCCATCCGCCCATTTCTGGCGCACTTGGAATAATTTCGGCCCTGTACCATTTTTATGTGGTTGGTGACAGCTGGCACATTTTGCTTTAAAAAGTGCATCACCTTGAGCTTGAGCTGTGAATGTTCCCGCTAAAAACACAAAGGTTAAAGCGCTGAAACACGAATTTCTTAAGTATATAAACATCTGACTACTAGATATTTTCATGTAAAAAACTATAAGTCTACCGTCAAAAAAAGACTGTTTGACGGTAGCAAATTTAGGAGAATCACTCTATTCAATGACAGTTTTATGACAAAATAAATAAGATAAAGCTTAATTTAAATTCATTCTAAATAAGCAATTTTTAGTAATCTCTGATTTGTACTTCGTTAACACATTTTTTAACATTTTAAAACAGTAAACATTTCAAAGGCGAATCTATTGCTTCAAAATCTTCATTACCTTTGTCCAATAAAATATGATTTTATGAAAAAATATCTTTCACTCTTCGGCTTCCTTTTTTTAACATTTGCGGCTCTTTGTCAGCAAGGGAAAGTTGATATAATCAAGGATGGAAGAATAGATGGACTTGTTAAAAAGCAAGGGACAATAATTCCACCTGCAACTTCTCCTCAAGTTCCAGGTTATCGAGTTCAATTATTTTTTGATTCAGACAGAAAAGCGATTGATGAAGCTAGAAGTAAATTCATAGCTGCTTATCCGAAAATTGATTCATACGTTTTATTTAATGCACCCAACTATGTTTTAAAAGTTGGTGATTTCAGGACATTATTAGAAGCAGAAAGGGTCAAAGATAGTTTTGTTCAATTATTCCCTACGTCATTTATTGTAAAGGAATTAATCAATTTACCTCGAATAGATCAAGATTGATAGATAATTGAATTAGCTGCAGCATGTCCAGAAGAGACACACCCTTGAATTAAATAACCTCCCGTTGGAGCGTCCCAATCCAACATTTCACCTATACAATAGGCTTTTGGAAAGTTTTTTATTTGAAATGTTTCATTTATTGAATTCATATCTACACCACCAATAGTTGAAATAACTTCATCAATAGGTCTTAATTTTGAAACATTTAATTGAAAATTTTTAATTATCTCAGCAAGTTTGATTTTATTTTGATAATCCTCTTTATTCAAGGTAAATTTTAACCAGGCGATAACAACTTTAGGTAATTTTAAATCCCTTAAACCTTCACTTGTATTTGTTGCTTTTTTCAATTTATCCGCAATTAACGTTTCAATCAGTGATGGTTTAAAGTCAATCTTAATTGTTTTTCCTTCTCTGTAAGTCCAATTCAAAGCATATATTGGTGGACCTTCAATTCCGTATTCCGTGATAACTAGCTCTCCAAATTTTTCTTCATTTCCAGCAAATACTTTACAGTTTTTTATTGTTTTTCCAGCATAATCCTTTAAGAACTCTCTTTCTAAAAGTTCAAAACCACTGTTGCTCGCTTCAAATTTTTTGCATTGAATTCCTTTTTCTGAAAAGAGTTCAAGCCAGTTACCATCAGAACCGGTAATGGACCAAGAACTTCCGCCAAGTGCAAATATAGAATAGTCAAATTTATATGCGTTTATCGTTCCCTTTGATTCAAAAAATAATTCATCTTCATTAAAATCATTCAGAACATGTTCCATTTTAAAGATGGCTCCTAAATGAATGAGGTATTCTTGCCATGCTTTTAAAACTTCAATCGGTTTAATTCCTTTTAGAGGAAATATTTTCCCAGAACTTCCAACAAACGTTTCTATTCCAATTTTGGATAAGAAAACTCTAAAATCAGTGTTGCTGAATGAACGAACGGAATCTTTAATCGTTTCACTATTATAATGACTTACAAACTTTATAAGTTCCTCATCATTTGTCAAATTAAAACCTCCATTACCTGCAACCAGAAATTTCCTTGCAACAGCTTTTTTCTGATCAAAAAACACAACTTCACACCCTTTCTCCAATAAAACAGTGCCAGCCATTAAAGCAGCAGGACCCGTTCCTACAATTCCGACACTTTTCGTTTTCATCTATCAAAACTACAGATATTACATCTACCAAATATTATCAAGACTCAATTTTAAATTAAATTACCTTTCTCTTTAGACATTGGTATTGATATATTTGCAGCATGAACGAAAAATTCGGTAAGGAATATAAACTTTGTAGTCAAAAAGTAATACAATCCATTTTTGATGAAAAGAAGAGTGTTAAAGCTTATCCATTTCTCATTCATTATTCCTTACTACCTTTAACAAGTGATGCTTCTTTCCAAATAACTGTTTCCGCTCCGAAAAGAAATTTCAAAAAAGCACATGATAGAAATCGAATAAAACGTTTGATGCGTGAAGCAATTCGAAAGAATAAATTAATTTTAGAACCGTTTTTGTTAGAGAACAAGAAACAAGTGGCATTATTTATGATTTATACGGCACGCGAAGAAATTCCGTATGACATTCTTTTCAAAAAGACAACACTCTTATTTACACAGCTTATCAAAGAAATAACCAATGAAACAACTAATTAAGGCAGCCAATAGAACGATTTTGACAATCGCATTCACTTTATTATTTCTTTTTGGCGCTCATAGCCAATCCAATGGATTTGAAGTAATCAAAAATATGGAGTTGATGGATCAAATCTATCAGCACCTTGAAATGTACTATGTTGATGAACCTCAAACAGGAAAATTATCGAAGGTTGGGATTGATGCGATGCTCAAGGAACTTGACCCGTATACCGTTTATTATCATGAATCAAACATTGAAGATTACCGTTTGATGACAACTGGTCAATATGGTGGAATTGGTGCCTTAATACGAAAAATAGGAGAATTTACGTTTATCGCGGAACCTTATGAAGGGAATCCAGCAGAAAAATCAGGGTTAATGGCTGGGGATAAAATTCTTTCTATCAATGGCAAAACGATGGTCAATATTCCTTCTGATGATGTTTCATCCGCATTAAAAGGACCTAAAGGAACAACAATTGAGATTGAAGTTGAAAGAGAAAATGTTGGAAAGAAAAAGATTTCAGTTACCAGGGATGAAATTAAGTTACCAGATGTTCCCTATTCTGGAATGCTAAACGAAACAGTTGGATATATCAAATTAAACAGTTTCACTCAAACAGCTTCTTCAGATGTGAAAACGGCCTTTTTAGAACTCCAAAGTCAAGGGATGAAAGAAATTGTTCTTGATTTGAGAGGCAATGGCGGTGGATTATTGATTGAAGCTGTTAAAATCGTGAATTTCTTTGTTAAAAAGGATGAAATAGTTGTTACAACAAAAGGGAGAGTTGCAGAAGAAAACCGCACCTATAAAACAACGGAAGCGCCTTTAGATTTAAACATTCCTTTGACAATATTAGTGGATGAAGGTTCGGCATCAGCGAGTGAAATTGTTGCAGGAAGTATCCAAGATTTGGATAGAGGTGTAATTATTGGTTCAACATCATATGGAAAAGGCCTTGTTCAAAGAACATATGATTTAAAATATGGATCGAAAGTAAAATTGACTATTGCAAAATACTACACTCCTTCTGGTAGATGTGTTCAACGGTTGGAATATTATGAAAAGGCGGACGGCGTAAAACCAAAGGAAATTCCAGATTCATTGATTAAAATTTTTAAAACAAAAAACGGTCGTGATGTTATTGATGGTCGCGGAATTGAACCAGATGTTGAGGTAATTTTGGATGATTTCAGTAGATTAACAGCTACCATTTATTCAAGCAATTTACTTTTCAATTATGCTACAAAATATCACTCTACACATGCAACAATTGCAGCAGCTGGAACATTTTCTTTGACTGACCAAGAATATACTGATTTCAAAGCTTATGTTTTAAAAGAGGAGTTTACCTACTCTACTGCATCAGAAGAAATGTTGAAGAAAATGAAAGAAACGGCAGAAGAAGAAGGATATTACGATGAATCGAAAGCAGAATATGACGCACTATTGGCTAAAGTTGTACCGTCAAAAGAACGTGATTTAGAAAAATTCAAGGATGAAATCAAGATAATGCTTGAAAATGAAATCATTTCTAGGTATTATTTTCAAAAAGGTCGGGCAATTGATTCTTTTAGAACTGATAAAAATATTGCTAAAGCGATAGAATTATTAAAAAATAATGCACTTTATAATACTATTTTGGGAAAATAGTCGTTCTGAATTTACCCAAAAACAAAACTATTTATGCTCAACCGAGTTTTCGGTAAGAATTTCCATGATTATTTCCATTTATTTGGATTAAGCTTATTGGCTGCTGGTTTGCCTTGGACAAAGATTTTACTGTCTTTAGGAACTATAATTCTTTTTGTAAACATCCTTTTAGAAGGAAATTTCAAAGCGTATTATGATCGAGCAAAAACGAATAGACTATTTCTCTTAATAGCAGTTTTTTGGGCATTACATGTCGTTGCATTAATTTGGACAAGTGATTATTCATATGCTGTTAACGATTTAAGGATCAAACTTCCATTAATTGTCATCCCAATGGCTTTGGTTTTTAAGCCAATTCAATCACAAAAAGCACTTAATCTATTATTGAGTTTATTTATAGTTACACTTTTCGTTACCTCAATTTATAATTATATATCCTATCAGAATTGGTTTGTCACACGAATTCATGACGACATCCGTTCACTTTCACTTTTTGGTTCCCACATTCGTTACGGAATATTAATAGCAATGGGTGCTGGAATCTGTTTACATTATCTCACACAGCTTAAATCAACAAAAAAATGGCTGTTTTTACCCCTTCTCACCTGGTTTATATATTACACTTATTTCAGCCAAATAATTTCAGGTGTGCTCGCTCTAGTGATCGTTCTTTTGACCTTCATTGTTTATTTAGCTTATAAAAAATCAAAGAAATTTGGATTGATTACCATTCTGATCTCTGCGACGATCCTATTAAGTCCGTTATCATTGTTAATCCCATTTTTTCAAAAAAATCATGTCATTAATACACAATCTCTTCCTAAATTAACGGCACAAGGAAATCCATACAAACACACTGCTGAATTCTCAACATATATTGACGGAAAGCCACCACTTTTGTATGTCTGCGAAAAGGAATTGAGAACAGAGTGGAAAAAAACATCTGTTATTCCATACGATAGTTTGGATAAAAAGGGACAAGTTATATCATATACATTAGTGAGATACATGGCTTCACTGAATCTCAGAAAAGACTCAGTTGATTTTCAAAAATTGAGTGCAAAAGACATTCATAATATTGAACATGGAATTGCGACAATTAAAGAAACAAAAAGTGGCTTATTTGCTCGAATTGATGGAATAAAATTTCAATTGTATCATTCAGGGAATCCAAATGGACATTCCCTATTACAGCGCTTAGAATATTGGAAGACAGGAATAAAAATAATTCAACAAAATTGGTTTATAGGCGTTGGAACTGGCGATGTTCAACTTGCCTTTAGCGCACAATATGTAAAAGACAAAACAAAATTAAAGCCAGATAACAGGTTACGTGCGCACAATTCCTATCTCACGAGCTGGATTAGTTTTGGCGTTGTAGGAATTTCCTCTTTTATATTAATGCTTTGTTGCTTTTTGGTGTACCATTGGAAAAAATGTAATTTTCTACCGTTAATGTTCATCTTAGTAGCTGCAAGTACTTTTCTCTTAGAAGACACTTTAGAAACACAAACTGGCGTTACTTTTTTTGCGTTTTTTTATAGTTTATTTATGACTGTAATTCCCAATAAAGAGCAAAAGGAACAGCAACATTAATTTCCTTTCTTAAAGATACTTCCAACCTCCTTACCAATTTTCTGAATAGCTTCAACACCTTTAGTTATAGCTCTCACATCAATATCTTCATAATTTCCAAACATATTTTCAACTATACTTTGGGAAGGATAAATGATGATAGTGTCATTTTCAGGAAATGCTTTTTCCAATTTATTTGGGAACGAATCAATTCCAGAAGCATAGGATATACCACCATTTCGCGCCGAACAGAAAATCAATAAGTCAGAATCAGATTTCTTTTGATTGAGCAAGAAAAAATCATCTATTTCATCAATTTCAATCGATTTGATTACGATTGCTATTTTATTCGCTTCACTTACTTTCTGCCACTTTTCATACGTTGCTGTGGTAGCATATAATTCTAACTTAATATTCAACTCTTTACTGAGTCTTATTAGTCGTTCAGCCCACAAGGCAAAACTACTTTCCAATTCAGCCATTGGTGGCGCAATTACAATAATCTTATTGTGAGAAACAAATGGTTTCTCGAATTGACAAAAGAAGATTGTTTTATCACAAACATCCAGTAAATGATCCCGGTCGTCTCCTACAATTCGCTTTAATAAATTCGTTTTACGGTTATCATTCAACACAACAATATCCGTAACCAATTCTTTAGAAACACGCGAAATTCCAGAAGACAAGTTGTGATCTATTGTTGCGATTGTATTGATTTTAGCTTCGTGCCCCGAAAAGTGACGCACAATTTCCTCCAATGATTTCCGCGATTTACGAATCATTCGTTCAGCATCCTCATTATTTGGATAAACGCTCACTACAGAAATAGGATTAATTACTTTGGGATCAGAAACCATCAACGCAAAATCTAGCAAGGATTCATTTCCCTTCAATTCATTCATGCAGACCAATAAATGTTTGTTTCGCAAGCGTGTTTCAGTCTGATCATCGTCCCCTTTCTCAGCTAATTCAATTAACAATTTTTTACCTGCAATTTCAGTTACAAAAGAAGCGACCATACAGGTAAATAAAATCAGTAAAACGGTTCCATTTACTATGTTAATATCCAATATTTTATTTTGAAACCCAACCATGATAATCGCTAATGTAGCTGCTGCATGAGAAGTACTTAATCCAAAGATAATTTGACGTTCAGTTTTCGTCATTTTAAAAATCTTTTGGGTCAAAAAAGCCGCTAACCATTTACTAAAAATTGCGAACGTTGTTAAAACACCCGCAATAATTAACGGCCATGTGCCTGAAAAAAAGACTTTGTAATCAACGACCATTCCAACAAAAATCAAAAAGAATGGTATAAACAGGGAACTTCCGATAAATTCTACACGATTCATTAAGATTGAATTATGAGGAATCAAGCGATTTAATACTAAACCAGCGACAAAGGCACCAATAATGTGCTCTACACCCGCCACTTCAGCAAGAAAGGCAGAAAAAAACACGATTGATAAAACAAAAATATATTGAGATGATTTTTCACTGTCGAGCTTCCTGAAAAACCAACGTGCCACCTTAGGAATAAGGAAAAACATGATGATTGAAAATATCGTCAAAGAAGTAATTAAACGCAACCAAAATGCACCATCCAAGTTTCCTTGTGCCGAACTTGTAATTACTGCAAGAATAATAAGTACAGCTGTATCTGTTAAAATTGTTCCACCAATCGTAA
>Ga0209190_1002050_pt1 | contig 13801 bp, 20 predicted proteins | sample M_140205_XF_Meta_FD_187315 | JGI IMG/M metagenome (GOLD analysis project Ga0209190, IMG submission 187315) | Freshwater microbial communities from Lake Montjoie, Canada to study carbon cycling - M_140205_XF_MetaG (SPAdes) (version 2) | ecosystem: Environmental > Aquatic > Freshwater > Lake... | reverse complement strand
TTGACGACATGGCTCGCATTTACGCCAACGAAACCGACAACGTCGCAGCTGACAACCTTGCTACCGGAGCATCAGTCACTCGCAACTTTGCAAGCGCATCAGGTGCTGATCCTTCGTATTGGGTTGAGTGGATTTACGGCGCAGCATCAACGATCCTCTCGTCAAGCAATGGCAACTTGCCAACGCACTTGTTCCTTGCACCTAACGTCTGGGCATCGCTTTCGTCGCTCAGCGACACGGCAGACCGTCCGTTGTTCCCGAACGTTGGCCCAATGAACGCTTTTGGTGGTTCAAACGCAAACTCAACAGACATGATGGCTTTCGGCTTGAAGGTTGTTGTTGACCGCAACTTCGCAGCAAGCACAGTCATCGTTGGTGACCCATCTGGCTACGAAATCTTTGAACAACAGAAGGGCGCAATCAGCATCGACGTTCCGTCAACCCTGAGCCGCACAATCGCATTCCGCGGTTACCTTGCAACGCTGATGATTGACCCAACAAAGTTCGTCAAGGCTGCGTTCGTCTAACTTAGACGAACTCTTAAAGGAACTGGAAAATGGCTACTTACGATCTCGCGTTTCATACGCGCCTCGATGGGTACGCCATTTTTCAGACCTTTGTTGAGACTGGCATACAGGTCGGGGACTCCGTAACAGTCACAGGCGCAAGCCACGGATTCAACGCAACCGCAACCATTGTCTCAACACAAGACTTTGAATTCATCGGGGTATCCGACGAGGGCGACCTTGAATTTGACTCCGATGTAATTCGTCTTTACCAGTTCATGTATGTCAACGCAGGTTCGGACTTTACCCGTTCAACCGCGACCGGTGCAGTTACCTTCACCCCGTCCGTTTCATGGATTAACGCAGCTGATGTCACCTCATGGTTGGGCATTGACGTGGCAACCGCTAACGACACAGCGTTCATTACGGTCTGCGTTAATGCTTCGAATAATTACATATTTCGGAAACGTCGCGAAGCGGGCTACACCGACTCGCAATCTACGGTGCCAGGTGCCGACGTCAAACTCGGCACAATCATGTACGCAGCAACTCTTTATCGTGAGCGCGGATCAGCAGATTCATTTGCCTCATTCGACTCAATGTCATCAATCCCCATCCCCTCAACTATGGGACGCATCATGGCTCTCATCGGCTGCGGAAGACCACAGGTTGCATAATGGCTGCAACAGGAATCCTCGTCGATGCAGTCAACGCAATCAAAACACAACTCACCGCTCTCGGTCTCAAACCCGTCACAGATCCCCGAAACGCGCGCCCAATGTCCGTCATGATTGAACTCCCCGTCATGACCTCATTTACATACAACGTCGGCGACTTTCGGATTCCCGTCCGAGTCTTGGCAGCACCTCCAGGCAATCAAGACTCTGGCGACTATCTCATGACAACCGTTGACACCATAATGAACTCGTCCATCGCAGTCACCGACGCCCGTCCAGGCAACGCGGTCTACGGTGGGCAAGACATACCCACATACGACCTCACGGTGGCAATCGCCGTGCGGAGAAACTAAGGAGCCACCAATGGCAACAACAACATTCCTGTCAGGTGCAACCTGCAACATCACCCCAACTGGCGGATCAATAATTGACGTGTCAGATCAACTTTCAAAATGTGAAGTCATGCTTGGGTACGACATCCTTGACTCAACTTCGCTGGCAGATACAGGTCATCAGGGAACAAATGGTTTGCAGACCGTGTCGGTCAACCTTGACTTGTTTCTTTCGTATGGTGTCGGTGAAGTTGAAACACTTCTCAGCGCAATCGTTGCTGCGGGTTCATGCACAATTGTTGTGTCACCATCTGGAACATCAGAGACAACAAGTAATCCAGAATTTACGATTCTGAAGGCAACACTTTCCGCAGCTCCTGTCATCATGTCAACCGTTGGCACCCTTGCAGTAGCAAGTATTTCATTTGTTAACGGCACCTGGACACGAGACATCACACCGTAAATAACAAAAGAGGGAAACAATGAAAATCCAACTACAAGTAACACCAATAGACGGAGACCCGTATGAAGTCGAAACGAATCTTTTCGTTATCGTCGCATGGGAGCGCAAATTCAAAAAGCAAGCATCCAGTCTTGCCAACGGAATTGGCGCAGAGGATCTCGCGTTCTTTGCATTTGAATCAGCACGAGCTGCGGGCATCACAACCCCGCTCGCTTTTGACGAGTTTATTAAAAAGACCAAGTCCATTGACGTCGTTGGGGCGGAACAAGCAGTCCCCACCGAGCCGGCAGTTTCCGCCGGTCTTTAGCAGAATTACTAGTCGAGACCGGATACTGGCTTCCCGACGTCCCATTCGACACAGAGGATCTCTTTACGGCATTCGATGTGATGAACGAAAAACAGAAAGCGCAACGGTCTAGAAGATGACAACCAAGACATCCATTGAAGTCGTTGGTCTTAAAGAGGCAATCCGTTCGCTGAACAAGGTTGAGCCTGGACTGCGCAAAGAGTTTGTTGCGCAGGCAACCGCCATTGCCCAACCTGCAATTCAAGAAGTCCAGAGGGGCTACACAAAAGTTCCTCTTTCGGGAATGGCTCGCCAATGGCAGCAAAACGGAAAAAAGGTATTCCCGTTCTCTGTGGCGCGCGCAATCTCAGGAGTCAAATTAAAAGTTGATGCTTCTCGAGAGGCAACTTCGCTGATTTACATCACGCAGACTAATGTCGCAGCTGCGGTCTTTGAAGCAGCGGGACGCGCCAACCCAAATAGCCTCGGTGATTCACTTGGCGACATTCGTCCAGGCACAACTCGAGTTCTTGGTCCGGCAGTCTTTCGCAAGCGCAAAGAAATTGAGCGTGAGATGCTAAGAGCGTCAATGGACGCAATCAAACTCGTTCAGAAAGAACTCGACTAATGGCACTTGCAATCCCAATCATCTCCACCTTTGACGGCAAAGGAGTCACATCTGCCATCAAGGAATTCAAAAATCTTGAAACCAATGGCGAGCGCGCGCATCTGGCAATCACAAAGGCAGCCCTTCCCGCAGCAGCTGCACTTGCTGGAGTTACCGCAGCACTTGGACTTGCAGTCAAAGCAGCAGCAGAAGACGCAGCAGCACAACAAGCATTGGCAAGTCAATTGCAACGCACCACGGGAGCAACCGACGCACAGATTGCAGCCAACGAAAACTGGATAGCGGTGCAGGGAAAATTGCTTGGAGTCACAGACGACGAACTTCGTCCGGCACTTGCAGGACTGATCCGCGCAACTGGAGACATCACCGAAGCACAAAAGGCAGCCGGTCTTGCAATGGACGTCGCAGCTGCAAAAGGCGTCTCACTTGAAACCGTGACAAAGACTCTCGAAAAGGCATACGGCGGAAACTTTACTGCGCTTGCAAAACTGTCCCCAGAACTCCGAGACATGATTAAGGCAGGGGCCTCACTCGACGAAGTAACTAAGGCAATGGCAGAGACCTTTGGTGGTGCAGCATCAGACGCAGCCAACACCGCAGCAGGCAAATTTGCCAGAATGAAAGTTGCCCTTGACGAAACAAAAGAGTCAATCGGCGCAGCTCTTCTTCCGGCAATCGAAGCCATCCTTCCAGTCCTTCTCAAGTTCTCCCAATGGGCATCAGATCATCCGGCAGTATTCCTTGCAATCGCAGCTGCCGTCACCGCCATTGCCGGAGCAATCGTGACGTACACTGCAGCAACTAAAATTGCAGTAGTTGCCAACGCACTCCTGGCGACCTCATTCACCGCGCTTCAAGTTGCTTCTGGACTTATTGTCTTTACCGCAATCATCGCTGGAATCGTTCTTTTGTACTCGCGTTTCTCATGGTTCCGCGACGGCGTCAAAAACCTTGTCAACGGCATATCCGACTATTTCGAGTTCATGGGTAACGCCTGGGTAAAGGCATCCAACATCATTATTCGCGGAATTAACCTCCTGTCACCATTTAAAGACATTCCGTACATCAGCGAAATTTCTCTTGGTCATATGGGCGAAGGTGGCAAAGGTGGAGCAAGTTCACCGGCAACCGCAGCCTTCGTTGCGCCGTTCACAGGTCTAACCGATACCTCTCCGTCCCCTGGTAAGCCCTCTAAGAGCCCCGCAGAGCCCCCAATGACCCCATACAAGTCTGAAGGTGACACTTCAGGAGGATTCGCCCAGGCAGGGCTTGGCGGTATTGGCCCATTCAACGACATCATCATCAACCTTGACGCAGGACTCGTCTCATCACCTGCCACAGTTGGACAAGACATCATTGACGCCATCCTTGCAGCGCAACGCAACTCAGGAGTCGTCTTCGCACCGGCGGTCACTTTCTAATGACCGTCCCCACATACCAAGTCCTTGTCGGATTCCAGACAACAACAGGATTCGGTACACCCTTTCAACTTGACGACGCCGTCTACGGTTTGCTTAACACAGGCACCCTGGGCGGTCTCGCATACGCAGACCTGACCTCGCTCGTTCTGTCAATCAACATCAAGCGCGGACGCAACCGCCAACTAGACCAATTCAACGCAGGAACCGCACAGGTCGTCTTCAACAACAACTCCCGCATCCTTGACCCGCTCAACACGTCCTCGATCTACTACCCATACGTCTTGCCTCGCTCGCCAATCATCATTTATGCAAACGGCACCCCGATTTATTCAGGCTTCGTCGAGGATTGGGACTTGGATTACCAGAACGCCAACCAGGGCAGAATGTTCGCTCGATGCGTTGACGCCTTCGGAACTCTGTCCAATCAGCAACTGAACGCCTTCACCCCGTCCGCAGAGACTTCAGGAGTTCGCGTTAACACCGTTCTAGACCGCCCAGAAATCAATTACCAAGGCTCAAGGTCTATTGGTACAGGGTCGTCTACTCTCGGGGCTTACGCGGTCTCTCAGGACACAAACGTCCTCAACTATCTTCAGCAGGTCAACACCTCCGAGCAGGGGTACCTTTACACAGCAACCGACGGAACTCTAACCTTCAAGGGAAGGTCAAGCGTTCTAAACCCTGTGTCAGGCGCGTCCTTCACCACGAACGGCACAGGCATCCCATACATGAGCCTGGTTAACCAGTACGGATCAGAGTTGCTTTACAACTACATTGTGACCCAATCACCCGCAGGAACTGCACAAACAAACTCAGACGCAAACTCAATTGCGTTGTACCAGGCGCAAAACTACAACCTCCTAAGTTTGCTCAACTCAACGACAACAGAAGTCAACGGTCTCGGCGCGTACCTTCTCGGCAAATACCGCAACCCCGTCCTCCGCTTCACAGGCGTTTCGTGCCAACTTGCAGCACTTACCTCCGCGCAATGGTCAACCATTTTTGCCATTGACCTGACGTCAATCGTCACCGTTCAAAAGGATTACTCCACCGGTACACCAACCACAGAATCGCAGACCCTGATTACTTCAGGAATTGAACACAGAATCGTTCCAGGGTCTCATATTGTTTCGTACACTTTCGAGAGTACGGATCAGAATCAGTACATGACGCTCGATGATTCCGTATTCGGGATATTAGACACAGGACTTCTCAGTTTCTAAAGGAGACACAAATGCCAACACCAAACACAACATTTACAGCGGGTCAAATCCTCACCGCAGCACAGCAAAACAACTTCCCATTTGGGATTGTTGCGGAAACGACTTTGGCATCTAACTACGCAAACACTGCTGGAACTTTTGACATCACAGGGTTATCGGTAACTTTTACAGGAGTTGCTTCTCGTAAATATCTGATTGTTGCAATGTTTAACCTTGCAAACAACGGAAACAACGTGTCACAAGTATTCATTGCAACATCAAGCGGAACACAACTTGCGGAAGGGTATCACGGACCAATCGGAAACAATAACGTTGGCACCGCAACCATCTACACAATTGTCACTCCAGGAGCAGGATCAGTTACATACAAAACACAACTTTCATTGACAGCAGGAACCACAACTGTGTACGGAACCGCAACTCGCGCAAGTCTTGCTTCAAGAATGTTTGTCCTCGACATCGGCACCGCATGATGAAAAAAAGCCTGATTCTGTTGGTTATTTGCGCATCGCTTACAAGCTGCGCAGATCGTGAACGCATCAACTGCCCACGAACCAAAAACCAAGTCATGACACGCACCACCCAAATCACCACCCCAACCACCACCATCGCACCAGACGGACGTTGCTAATGAAATTCCGACCACGACTAACTAACGGCGAAATCAAAGGCCGACTTATCCTCATTGTCGGCTTGGCAATTTCCATTGCTTTTGTTGGCACCGTGTTTGTGCTTCTTTATGGCCTTTTGTTTGTTACGCAACCTTTAGAGCAAGCACCGAATGATGCTGAGGCATGGAAGATATTATCGCCGCTAACTTTGACGATGTCGGGCGTTTTGGCGGGCTTGCTCGCTTCGAACGGAATCAAGGGCGACCAGAGCGATAAGGAGAAGAGAGATGACTAATCGTGTCTACCCGTATTACCCATCGTGGGACGGCAAAGGCACACAACCAGTCACCGCAAAACTAGTTGAACTTTGCGGGAAGCGTTGGGGAACAAAGTCACTTGGAACCTATGCAAACCGCCCAATGCGAAACAATGCAGGACTGTCTGTTCATGCCACCGGATACGCAGCCGACATCCAATACAAAGACGAAGCACAAGCGCGGGAAATTTGGGACTGGTTCCTTGCCAACTCAAAAGCACTCGGACTGTGCGAACTGCATTGGTATGCATACGGCGAGTACGGCGCGGGCTATCGATGCTCTCGAGGAGAAGGCAAGACAGGCGTCAAGATCTACACCGCAGACGACAACGCAGGCTCATATCAAGGCAACCCAAATTGGCTTCACTTTGAAATGGCAAAGCAAACCGCAGAGGCATTTGAAGCCGCGTGGCGGGCATTGCCCAAGCCTTAAATCGCCCGAAGAAATCACCCTCTTCGCGCTAGACCTCGGGACTGACTGTGTTTCCCTCATTGGTTCCGAGGTCGAATCCGCCAATCTGACCCTCGCTTGTGTTACAACATTTAGACACGTCTAGCGAAGGGAAACGCAATGACCGATACACAATTCATCTACAGTTTCATAATGGGATGGGTCGGATGCTGGCTATGGCTCAAAATGATGGCAAACCGTTGATGCTTCGCACCTGGGGTTATTACCCGTTATGGTCTAAGGACAAACTAACGCTCGTCCAGATCTTCACAGATCCGGCAACAGAAGAGATCGTCAAAGTCACAGTCGCCACAAGGCGCGCTCCCTGGATGATGTTCGCTTCGATTACAGAAGTTGAAAAGGTTGATTAAGAGAATCATGGCAATCGCCCTCATCACCGCAATATCCATTCCTGCTCCGGCATTCGCAGCTGCACAGCGCGACACCTTCAGCAAATACGACGGCGTCCTGCCAGACGCTTATTACGACGGCCTTGCGCGTTGTGAAACTGGCGGAAACTGGCAGCACTCCACGCGCTCATACACGGGCGGTCTTGGCATCTATCGAGGCACCTGGCAACGATGGTCAAACACTTCGAGTGCCAAAGGTAAAACCCCCGCGCAACAAGTCAAAGTAGCAGACGCCATCGCATTCAAAAGCCATATCAACCCCGACGGCACAAAAGTCTGGCGCGTTGGGCCTTGGGGATGGGGATGCGTCAAAGGTCAGAAATCCTTACAGGCATTCATCTGCCGGTCACGACACACGCTTGTCGCAAGATGGAAGCGTGGATGCGCTACAGTCCACAAACACAACTAAATAGAAGTGAGGGAAACACTATGGAATTAACCACCGACGAGATCATTGCGCGTCTCATGAATTTGTCAGTCAAACTTGACGGAGAAATGCGCTTCGACGAAAGTTCAACAGTCAGTCAGGCAATCGCCCTGATCATGACTCTTCGCAATGCAGCCGAACGCTTACGGCATCCAAGCAATTCGGACATCGTGTCAGCCATTAGAAGCCAAAACCAAGACGAACTTAAGGCCGTCATCGAATGGATCACGGAGAACCCATCATGAGCAAACCGCACATCAGCCAAATTTGTGTTCACGACATAACCGCCGAAGACGTATCAGTCAAGGTCAGCGTTCACGACACCTTTGCAGCCGTCAAAATAATCATTGGCGACATTGAAGTCACTTGCTTCACCGAACTGGATCAGGTTGCAGGCATTCAGAGAAACCTTGGTCTGTTGTGAGCATTGAAGACTACGAACCAGTCGCTTCGCGTCTTGCGCGGTTCTGGGAGAAACACCCCGAAGGTCGAGTCATTACAAAACTTCTGACATTTGAAGGCGACCGCGTCATTGTTCAGGCCGACATCTATGTCGACCGAGAAGACGACCGACCAGTTGCAACCGACTTTGCAGAAGAACTGCGTGGTTCAAACAACGTCAACAAAACATCGCACATAGAAAACGCATGTACCTCGGCCATTGGACGCGCACTTGCTGATTGTGACTTTGCCTCGTCAACCGACTGGACAAAACGCCCCTCGAGGGAGGAAATGCAGAAGGTGCAGCGCGGAGACGTGACTGTCACTCAATCATCAGACCTTGCCTCAGAAAAACAGCAAAACATGATTCGCGCGGTCTGTAAGTCAATGGGCAAAGTTCCACCGGCAAACCTTCAAGGCATGACCAAGCGCGAAGCGTCTGCATACATTGACACCCTTAAAAGCGCACCCGCACCGCAAGAAGAACCCGAGGAGGCGTTCTGATGGACGAAATAATTGCTCGCCTTAGAAACAGTTACAAAACCGATGCACTTTGGGATGTTTGCAACGAAGCAGCCGACGCCCTTGAACATCTCATCATCAAATGCAAACACCTTGAGTCTGAGATTGCACGTCTTGAAAGGCTCAGCAATGGTTGACCTGCTGACCCTGATCATCATGTGCGTCAGTCTCTTCATGTGCGGATTCCTCTTGGGAAAAGAACAATGACCGTCTCCGAAAAGATATTCCAAGACCAAGTCATCAAACTTGCGCGGATGCAACAATGGCTCGTCTTCCATGCGTCACCCTCATCACCCCGTGCAGGGGTATGGCGGTCAGACGGCAACGGATTCCCCGACCTTGTCCTTGTGTCAACATCTGTCCCTTCTCGAGGAGTCATCTTCTGCGAACTTAAAGCAGCCGAAGGCAAACTGAGTGCGGAACAAGAAAAATATGCGCGATGCCTAGTCAACGCAGGAATTGAATACCACCTTTGGCGTCCTCGAGACCTTGACGCAATCGCAGCTCGTCTAGGCAGGCAAGGCAAAGTGCAATGAAACAACTCATTCGCGTCAGCCTCACAAAAGAAGAAATGCAGATTGCAGCGCACGGCGGAATTGAACACCGCATTGACGCAATCTTCAAAGACCAAGTCCCTCGAAGCGTTCAGCCATACCACGAACAACATTGGTGGAACACCCACATCACCGGTGCACTTGCCGAATACGCCGTCTCAAAACTTCTTGACTACGAATGGGAATGGAAAAAGAATCCCGTCTACGACGTGGGCCGATACCAAGTCAGATCAACAGAGAACCCCGCAGGACGACTCCTGGTCAACACCCACGACGACCCGACACATAACTTCATCTTTTGCAAAGTAAGAGACAACCGCGTCCTCATCGAGGGATGGATTACAGGTTCAGAAGTCATTGCTAACAACCTGCAGCTCTTCCCCAATTGCTACGCCATAGAGACATACCGCTTGTACCCCATCACAGATCTTCCAGAGTTCCCACAGACACTCCCCGAAGGGATTCATTGGTTTACGCCAGGCACACCCAAACTAGGCAGAAGAGCATGACTCTCGTCGCTTGGTACATCCTCCTGATAAGTATCGGCATAGCAATCCTTCAGGGTATACGCAAGGGTTAATATGCCAACACAATTGAGAGACGCAAGCCGACATCATCAGTTGCAGGTGGTTCGCAGAACACGAGGGAACTCGGGTAGAGCAGTCTGCCTTCAAGCGACTGTGCAGCGTCCAAACGTCATAAATGAGAATGGTGACCGTCCACATGTCAAACATCCGGCAGCCAGAGATACTTACTCGAAATGCGGGGGGCGAGCAAACCACCGAACCGAACACAACGAACGAGAACAAGCCCCCTCGGGGGGGCGCGTTAGCAGGGGGCAACCATGACAGACAGAACAGCAGACAGAGAATATCGACGCAGACGCGCAGAAGTACTTGAAGGAAACCCTCTGTGCCATTGGGGATGCGGACGGCCTGCAACGCAAGCAGATCATCTCATCGAGTACGACATAAACGGTGACGATTCGCCGCTTGTTCCGTCCTGTGCAAACTGCAATGCACGTCGCGGAGCCGAATACATAAACGCAAAACGAAGTCAACAAGCCCATTCAAGAGCAGAACACCTCGGACTCGACCCAACGCAAAAACCAAAACGAAAAACAAAAGAAACAAAACTTTTTTTGAAAACAGAAAATTTGTTGCCCCCGTCCCCTTCCTTTCTCTTATCTGAAGAGATTCAAACCGAATCAGTTCGATGTCTCGCATCTGCGGAGTTAACGCTCGGAATTGGCGTGGTTCAGCCGAGGTTGGAATCGGTCACCCAGGGTTCAGGTTCTTATGGGCCTGCGGTTGCTGCATGGTCAGAGCGCGTTCTTTCCCGCAAACTGTTTGACTGGCAAATCATTGCGTTGACCGGACAATTGACGCACGATGAAAATGGCGACCTTGTGTTTCGTGAAGCGTTGACTAGTTGTGCGCGTCAGAACGGCAAGTCGGTTGCCTTGACAAGTCTGTGCGGATTCTTCTTGACGGACTGGTCAGCGATGCGCGGAAAACCAATGCACGTTCTTTCCGTTGCCAACAAACTTGATCGCGCGGTTGCAATCTTCAATGAACTTGCTCCGGTACTTGAGGCACAATTTGAAGGCCATGTAACTTGGAGTTACGGACGCAACAAAGTTGAAATGCCGAACGGGTCGACGTGGGAAGTCCGCGCTGCGACCCCAAACCTTCACGGCGGAACTTACGACCTGATTGTTGTTGACGAAATCTGGAACGTCTCTGAAGAGGTGTACTTTGACGCGCTCCGCCCTTCGCAGATTGCGGTCAAGTCTCCGCTTCTTTCCTCCTGGTCAACTTCAGGCGATGAGTCATCAAAGACAATGCAGCGTCTTCGCGAAGCAGCAATTGGCGCAATAGATCAACAGAAACAAACCCGTCTTTACTTTGCCGAATGGAGCCTCCCGTCTGTTGACCCGAACGACGAAATAAATTGGGGCTACGCCAACCCCGCGCTCGGTCAGACGATTACTCTTGAGGCACTTCAAGCAGCTGCGGAAACTCCAGATCGTGCAGCGTTTCTCCGCGCCCACTTGAATCTGTGGGTCTCATCGGCGGACGCTTGGATTCAGCCTGGAGTCTGGGACAAATTGTTCACAGAATTTGATTGCCCGACAGGTGGCGTTCTTGCCGTGGACTCATCCACAGGCGGAGAAAAGTATGTGGGCATTCGTTGCGGACTTACCGAAGAGGGCAACATCATTGCAACTGTCCAGTTCTCCACAGAGTCCCTTAAGGAAATGTGGATAAAGATTAACGAGGCAATGGAGGCAGACCCGAAGTTGCGCCTGGCAATTACACCGGCATTAGACATTCATACTCCAGAAAAGTTAGAACGGCGACGTCAAATTTTCGGCTACGCCGAGGTACTTAAATTCACGGGTCTGACGCGCTCGCTCATCCTCGAGAAACGCATCTATCACCGAGGCGAAGAACTGCTTGCAACTCACGTCAACAGGGCAGTCCTCGCCAGAGCGAATGGGCAAATCGTTATCAGTTCGCAGAGGAGTCCCGGACCCGTCGAGGCAGCGCGACTTCTAGTCGTCGCAGCCGCTCTTGTTTCCCGCCCGTCAAATACTGGACGCGCAGCAATGGCGTTCGGAAGGTAGTTGCATTTGCAACAAGTTTGTGGGAGACTCCATCCGTGGCGTTCTTCTCACGAAAAATAAATACCGCTCAATTTGCGTCGTCGCCAATTAAAGCCGCTGCCGGCGTTGCTGGTCTCGGCGTCCCCCCGACGTACGCATGGACAAGCGGTGCATTTGAGCAGGTCGCCCTCAGTCTGCCGACGGTGTCGAGGGCGAGAGACCTTCTCGCCTCGACCATCTCTGGCCTTGAGTTCCGCCAGTACGTCAAGCAATGGAACGGTACTGAGTACGAAGAAATCTATGTGCCGAACGAGTCATGGATGGAGAATCCTGATCCGAAAGTTCCTCGCCAATTCATATTGGCTAATACGGTCACGGACCTCTGGATGACTGGTAGAGCGTTCTGGGCCGTAACTTCTCGTAATGCAACTGACGGACGCCCAATGAGTTTTGAATGGCTACCGTCAGCCAACATTCAGACGCCGAATCAGCAGGGTCCGCAGTTCTTCGGTATGCCAGACGAAATTGAGTTCAACGGCATCCCGTTAGACCCAAACGAAATCATCACCTTCCTTGCACCGACAACTGGTCTCATGTATTCAGGTCGACGCTCCGTCAGCATTGCGACTCACCTTGACCAATACGCAGATCGTGCAGCCACGATTGAAACTGTTCCTGGTTATCTTCAGCAAACTTCAGCGGGCGAAACAATGTCCGGTGAAGAACTTGGAGACCTGGCAGCGCAATGGGCGCAAGCTCGTCGAGAAGGAAACGTCATCGGCGCGTTAAACAACTACGTCAACTTCGTGGAATTTGACCGTGACCCGCTTGAAGTTAACGCAGCACAACGCGAATACCAAGCCCTCGACCTCAGCAGAATTTGCTCCGTACCCGCATACCTCGTTTCAGCACCAACACCTGGAGCGTCAATGACTTATCAAAATGCGTCTCAGGCTCGCCAGGATCTGTGGCTCTTCGGGGCACAAATGCTGGCTAATGCCATTACTTCTCGTCTCAGCATGAACGACGTTGTTAGTCGCGGACGCTATGTCTGTTTTGACACAGACGAACTTCTTGCCGTTGGCGAAATGCACGACGCTTTAGTTGAACCACAAGTACCCGACCTTCAGGAGATGCCTTCATGATCAAGTTCACCGCCGTCCCCGTCACTCTCGACGCTGCAGCTGGGGAAGATGCTCCGCGCACCATCACCGGCATTGCAGTCCCTTGGGACACCGTCGCAACCGTTTCAGGTGGCGAAAAGGTCATGTTCAAGCGCGGAGCCTTTGACTTGAATGCCAAGCCCGCGCGACTTCTTGAAAACCACGACGGACGCCCAATCGGCATCGTCAGCGAACTTGTCGATCTAGACAACGGTCTTGGCTTCCTCGCAACCTTCTCGCGCAGTAAGGCTGCAGATGACGTGGTCGAGCTGATTCAGATGTCCGCTTACGATTCCGTAAGTGTTGGCGCAGTACCCAAGAAATTCAAGTACGACAAGAACGGCGTCATGATTGTCTCGTCTGCTGATCTACAAGAACTTTCGGTCGTCAGCGTTCCGGCATTTGCCGACGCAGTCATCGAGAAAATCGCTGCTTCAGAACCCGACCCTGAGGTCGAAGAAGAAGCAAACGAACCCCAACCCGACACAAGTCTCCAGGAGGAAACAATGTCACAAGAAACCCAAGTCGAAGCCTCCGCGCCCGACGCCATCCCAACATCCCCAATTTTCGCTTCAGCCAAGCGCGACTTCATCATGCCGTCAGCAGCCGAGTACATTTCAGCCGCTTTCGTTGGCGGAGACCAATGGCGAGCAATGAGCGAAGGCATCCGTGCAGCTGCACCAAACGTCCTCACCTCAGACATCCCAGGTGTTCTTCCACTTCCAATCGTTCAGCCTGTCTACAACAACTTCATCGGTCGTC
>Ga0209190_1002043_pt1 | contig 13828 bp, 17 predicted proteins | sample M_140205_XF_Meta_FD_187315 | JGI IMG/M metagenome (GOLD analysis project Ga0209190, IMG submission 187315) | Freshwater microbial communities from Lake Montjoie, Canada to study carbon cycling - M_140205_XF_MetaG (SPAdes) (version 2) | ecosystem: Environmental > Aquatic > Freshwater > Lake... | reverse complement strand
GTCAGTTCAAGACCGGCATGATGGGCGAAGGGGTTCTTGGCTATGACGAAGTCAACATGTCTCAGTCCATCGTGCAGCACACGACTGGTTCGCGTTCCGCTACGGACACGATCCTTGTCAACGGCGCGGTTACGACGCAGGGCGCGTCCACCATCAGCCTTGATGGCGGCACCGCTTCAGCCACTTTGGCGGCTGGCGACGTGTTCACCATCGCTGGCGTGTACGCGGTCAATCCGCAGACCCGTCAGACCACCGGCAGCTTGCAGCAGTTCGTCGTTACCTCCACCGCTACTGCTTCCAGCGGTTCTTGGACCGACGTGGCTATCTCGCCTCCGATCTACACCGCCTCTCAGGCGCTGGCGACCGTGGACTCGTTCCCGGCTGACAACGCTGCGGTCACTGTTCTTGGCGCGGCTTCAACTGCCTATCCGCAGAACCTGATCTACAACAAGAACGCCATCACGCTCGGCACCGCCGATCTGCTCATGCCGCAGGGTGTGGATATGGCTTCTCGCCAGGTTCATAACGGCATCTCAATGCGTATTGTTCGTCAGTACGACATCAACAATGACCGTATGCCCTGCCGTATTGACGTTCTGTACGGCTACTCCGTGATTCGCGCGCCTATGGCCGTGCGTATGTGGGGCTAACCACTTCTTTCTGGGGCTGCGGCCCCAGATCTCCCCCTTTCAACTTTTTAGGAGAATATCATGGCTCTTCCCAACTCCGGCGGCGGCTATCAGCTTGGTGACGGCAACGCTAGCGAACCCACTATTGGCGATCAGGGCGACATCACGTCCGGTCTGACTTCTGCGGTCACTCTGACCGCAGCGCAGATCGCAACGGGTATCATCTCGACCACCCCCAGTTCGGCCCTCAATTACACCCTGCCCACTTGCGCGCTTATGGACGCTCTGTTCACGAACGCAAAGCCGAACAGTTCGTTTGACTTTTCGGTTATCAATCTGAGCAGCGCCAACATCGGTTCGCTTGCTACCGCTACGGGCTGGACCCTTGTTGGTACGATGGGCGTTGCGGTGTCCAGTTCTTCGCTGTTCCGCGCTCGCAAGACCGGCGATGCGACTTGGACGCTCTACCGCATCGGCTAACATCCTGACGCCCCGTCGCAAGGCGGGGCGTCTTTCCAACGGGTATATCCATGATCTATATGCGCCATGCGGTCCACGGCACCAAAGTTGCCACTATGGAAGCCGAAGCGATTTATGATGAAACGAATGGCTGGAGCCGCTATACTCTTGGCGAAGCCCCGCCCTCTGACACGTCAGAGCCGGTAAATGAACTTGCACCCCGGCGGCGCGGTCGCAGGCCGCTGAATGAGGGAATAGCCAGTTATGACGACAGCCGGGGATCAAATTAACGGAGCCCTTCGCCTTCTGGGCGTTCTGGCCGAAGGTGAAACGCCGTCTGCGGCTACGTCGCAAGACGCGCTGTTTGCGCTCAATCAGATGATCGACTCTTGGGGCACGGAAAAACTCTCAACGTTCACAACGCAAGAGCAGGTGTTTTCGTGGTTGCCGGGGTTCATCAGTCAGACGCTTGGGCCTTCCGGCGATTTTGTTGGCGACCGCCCTGTCTTGATGGATGACGCGACCTATTTCGTGGACGCCTCGACTGGCATCTCCTACGGCATCAAGATAATCAACCAGCAACAGTACGATGGCATCGCGGTCAAAACCGTGACCAGTACTTTTCCACAGGTAATGTGGATCAATACCAATTACCCCAACATCGACATGCACATCTATCCGGTGCCCACAAAGGTGCTGGAATGGCATTTCATATCGGCGGCGCAGTTGACGCAGCCTGCCACTATCGCAACGCCGTTGTACTTCCCGCCCGGCTACATGCGGGCGTTCCGGTACAATCTGGCTTGTGAAATTGCCCCTGAGTTTGGCGTGGAGCCATCGGGTACGGTTGGGCGCATCGCTATGGCGTCAAAGCGCAATCTCAAGCGCATCAACAACCCTGACGACATCATGTCGATTCCCTACGCCATCGTTAGCACCCGCCAGCGGTTTAATATTTTTGCAGGTAACTTTTAATGAAAAGCCCGATCCTTGGCTCCGCGTATGTAGCCCGCAGCGTCAACGCTGCGGACAACCGCATGATCAACATGTTTCCCGAGGTTGTGCCGGAAGCTGGAAAAGAACCCGCGTTTCTTCAACGTGCGCCAGGTCTAAATTACCTTGCCACGATGGGTTCTGGCCCGGTGCGAGGGTTGTGGCAGTTTGGCAATTACGGCTACGCCGTGTCGGGTACGTCGCTCTATAAGATCGACAGCGATTTCAATGTCGTATCCAAAGGCACCGTGGCCGGGACCGATCAAGTGTCGATGGTGGACAACGGTACGCAGTTGTTCATTGCTGCGGGCGCTACCGGCTACATTTACAACGCGGGTACAGACGTGTTCGCGCAGATCACAGATGTTGATTTTGCGGGCGCGGTGACGGTTGGGTTCATCGACGGGTATTTCGTCTACAATCAACCTAATAGCCAAAAGTTTTGGGTCACGGCGCTGTACGATGGTACGTCTGTTGATCCGCTTGACTTTGCCAGCGCCGAAGGTTCGCCCGACAATTTGGTGTCCTTGATTGTGGACCACCGCGAGATCTGGCTGTTTGGGCAATCTTCTATTGAAGTTTGGTACGACGCTGGTTTGCCGGACTTCCCTCTTGCGCGCATCCAAGGCGCGTTTATCGAAATCGGTTGCGCTGCGCCGTTCTCCGTCGCCAAGCTCGACAACGGCGTGTTCTGGCTCAGTTCGGACGCTCGCGGACGTGGTATGGTGTACCGTTCCAACGGCTACGCTGGCACCCGCATCTCAACGCACTCTGTCGAATGGCAGATCCAGCAATATGCCGACATTACGGACGCCGTGGCGTACACCTACCAGCAAGACGGTCATTCGTTCTATGTGCTGAACTTCCCCAGCGCCAACATAACTTGGGTCTACGACGTGGCGACCCAAGCTTGGCACCAGCGCGCTGGCTGGCTCAACAACCAGTACACCCGTCATCGCGGCAACTGCCAGATGGCGTTCAACGGCCAGATTGTCATTGGCGATTATCTGACCGGCCAGATCTACGCTTACGATCCAACGGTCTACACCGAAGCCGGGTCTGTTCAAAAATGGTTGCGCTCGTGGCGGGCGCTGCCTACCGGCACCAACAACCTGAAACGCACAACGCAACACAGTTTGCAACTTGATTGTGAAACTGGCGTGGGTTTGGACGGCGCAACGCCTGCGACCACAACCTATCTCAGCAGCATTTCGTCTGACGCCGCGTCCGCTGGCGCGATCAGCGGCGAATCGGAAGAAACCACAAGCGAGATCATCGTGCAGGGGTCTGATCCACAAGTCATGTTGCGTTGGTCGGATGACGGCGGGCATACATGGTCCAGCGAGCATTGGCGGTCAATGGGCAAGACCGGCGAGACCGGGCGGCGCGTCTTGTGGCGTCGTCTTGGCATGACCGTAAAGCTTCGCGACCGCGTGTACGAGGTGTCGGGTACAGATCCGGTCAAGATCGCCATCATGGGCGCGGAACTGATCGTGAGCCCAACCAATGCCTGATAACATCACGCAAATACCGGCTCCGCGTGTCGCCATCTGGGACGCAATGACAAACTACGTCACGCGGGGGTGGTATCGGTATTTCTACAACCTATACGCCATTCTCGGCAGCGGTTCGCTTCGCAGCGGCGCGTTTTACGACACCACCACACAGACCGCCGCCGTCATCAATACCGCCTACGCCATCACGTTCAGCAACACAAGTTTGGCTCAAGGCGTCAGCTTGGGGACGCCAACATCGCGGGTATATGTGGACCGCACCGGTGCGTACAACATCCAGTTTTCGTTGCAACTGACCAGCACCAACGCGGCGGATAAAGACGTGTACATCTGGGCAGACGTAAACGGAACGTCCGTACCTGAGAGCGCCACCAAGCTAAGTTTGTCTGGATCTAGTAAATCTTACGTTGCGGCGTGGAATTTTGTTATCCGCATGAGCGCAGGTGACTATTTCCGATTGATGTGGTCTACTACCAACACAAATGTCCAAATAGCCCGCATAGCGGCATCTGCGCCTGTACCGGCCATCCCATCGGTCATCTTGACCGTAGCTGCAAATATAGGTGAATAATGGCTGTTCTCACCCCATCTCCCAAGACGGCTTTTGTTGACGCCGCTGGCGAACCGCTAGTCGGTGGTTTGTTGTACACCTACATCGCTGGCACAAGCACGTTGCAGGCGACCTACACAGATTCGACAGCAACAACAGCCAACACCAATCCAATTGTCTTGGACTCGCGTGGCGAGGCTAACGTTTGGCTTGGCGGCGCTATTTACAAGTTTGTGCTGAAGGATGCGGATGACGCGCTGATCTGGACGGTCGATAACATTTCGGCCCCCACGGCGGCGGTGTCGCCCGTGTTGTCCGGCAACGTCACCATCGACTCCAACACGTCTTCGGCTGCATTAACGATCACGCAGACAGGCACGGGCGCGGCGCTTAGAGTGCAGGATTCCAGTGATCCTGACGCAACGCCGTTTATCGTCGATAGTAATGGCTCGGTCGGCATCGGCACGGCTACGCCGTCATCGGCGCTGGAGATTGCCAGCCCTGGCGTCTTTACTGGCGCGTGGGCCTACCTGCCCACTGGCACCGCGATGTTGTTCGCACAGACATCCGCGCCCACTGGTTGGACCAAGTCCACTACGCACAACAACAAGGCCTTGCGCGTAGTGTCTGGCGCGGCCAGCAGCGGCGGTTCCGTAGCGTTTACGACCGCCTTTGCATCGCAAGCCGTTGCAGGCACGGTTGGGGCTACCACGCTGGATGTCACACAAATTCCTAGCCACACACATGTCATGACAACTAGATTAAAATCTAGTGCAGCTTATGTCGGAGGCGCTCAAACTTATGAGCTAGGCCAAGATACAACTGACTATACGTCCACTTCGTCTGACACTTCGCAAAGCACGGGCGGCGGCGGCTCGCACACCCACACATTTACTGGTACGGCAATAAACTTGGCCGTGTCTTATGTCGATGTCATCATCGCGACCAAGGACTGACGATGCAGCTCAAAAACGGATCATTTTGCCCACTGATCAAGAAGGAGTGCGTCCAGCTCCAGTGCGCGTGGTTCACGCAGTTGCGGGGGACGCATCCGCAGACCGGCGCGGAGATAGACGAATGGATGTGCGCCATCTCGGCCATGCCCATGCTACAGATCGAGGTCGCCAAGGAGGCGCGGCAGGGCGCTGCGGCGACCGAGAGCTTCCGAAACGAGATGGTGCGGGCGCAGGCCGAGGTGCTGCCGCCGCTCGTCAAACAACTATCGTAGGGACGCGATGGCGACGCGATTGGTCAATGATCGGGATCTGGCGCTGGAAGTTGGATTTCGGGCTACAGACTGGTCTCAGCCGGTCGCATACGAGGATTACGCAAACATTTTGCAAACGTGGGATGTTAAGGCTATAGTCCGCAATGATACCTGTGTTGGTGCGGCGTACTTCAAAGACGGCGAAGTTCATGTGTCGGTCTTGCCGGAGTGGCGGCGGCGGTGGGCAACGCGGGGGGTACTGGCGGAATTGTTCGCGCATGAGGACGCCCACACGCGGATCATGTTAGGACATGAGTATATGTATGGTATCTTCGACCGCCTTGGGTTCAAGGCCCGCGACGACGGCGCGCTGGTGAAAGGCAACTGATATGGGTATCGAAACTGCCATCTTAGGGGCTGCCGTTTTAGGCGGAGGCGCGAGTCTGCTTGGCTCTAGCAACGCCGCCAACGCCCAAAAAGAAGCCGCCGCGCAGAGCGCCGCTGCTCAACGCGAAGCTGCTGACAAGAGCATCGCCGCCCAACGTGAGATGTTTGACATCGGTCGGGCGGATCTTGCGCCTTACCGCGAAGGTGGCACGACCGCCCAGAACCAGCTTATGCAACTGCTGGGCATTGGGGGCGATCAGAACGCGCAAGGGTATGGCCGGTACGCCAAAGACTTCGGCATGTCGGACTTCACGACTGACCCCGGCTATCAGTTTCGCCTTGAGCAAGGCATGAAGGCACTGAACGCCAGCGCCGCCGCCAAAGGCATGGGCATGTCCGGCGCGAACATCAAGGGCGCTACCGAGTACGGCCAGAACCTTGGGTCGCAAGAGTACCAGAACGCTTTTAACCGCTATCAAACCAACCGGACAGCGCAACTTGCTCCGTTGCAGAGCCTGTACGCAGGCGGTCAGGCGGCGGCTGCTGGATCGGCGGCGCAGGCCGGGGCGTTGGGCACAAACCTTGGCAACACCTACACCAATCTGGGTCAGGGTTTGGGGCAGGCCGCCGTTGCGAGCGGCAACGCGCAGGCGTCGGGGTATCTGAACCAAGCGAACGCGGTGACGAACGCGCTCAATCAGGGCATGAGTTCGTACACCATGAACAACTATCTGAACCGTGGCGGCGCGGGCGTAAACCCATATAGTGGGGGCAGTCCAATGACAACGGCTGATTATGGTATGATCAACAGCTATTTCAAAGGATAGACCGATGGTCGATTACAGCGTCAACCTTCCGCAGCTTCAGCAGGCGCAAGCCCCCAATATGCTGTCGATGGCTGAGCATTTGCAGAAAATGCAGACGTCCAACATGCTCATGCAGCAGCGGGCGCGGGAAGTTCAGAAAGAAAACGCGTTGACCGAAATTCTTGGGCGTTCAGGCGGCCAAGCAACGCCGGATGTTATTAAGGGTCTAATCGCGTCAGGCAACTACGAACCCGCGTTGGCGCTTCAGCGTCATTCCGCGTCGATGGGCGCTATGGGAGTGCAGACGCAAGCCGCGCAAGCCGCGCTTGAAGAAGCGCGCCTTAGAGTGGGCGAGACAAAACGCACTCTTCAGGCGGGCGCTGCCGCTCGCGATTTCATCAGCGGAAACGATACTCTGACAGATCCTGATGCGCTTACTAGATTGCGCCGAACTAATCCTGACGCATACGAAACCATTACAAAGTTTAACGGTTTAAACGCCGAAATGACGTATAAGGCTTCAACTGCAAAACGTTTGGACGATAAAGCCAAGCTTGATTTGATGCAAGGTACGGCATCTGTCTTTGCTCCCGCTTTTGCGACCGCACAGACCCCCGAACAATACTACAAATTGTACGATCAACTTGCTAAGGTTTACCCTGAAATCAGCGCCATTGCGTCGCGTGATTTCACGCAGGATAATGTGAAAAATATCGTTCAGACGGGCGCAAGCGCGCACGATTTGGAGGCTACCACCATCGGCGGTCGCCCAGCTATCCGCAATAAACGCACTGGGCAGATCCAGTTGTCGGAGATTGGTACGCCTGGCGCTAACGCTGCCGTGCAGCCGCAGATGGCCGCAGCACCGCCCGCTGCTGGGGCTCCGTCGCCTATGGCGCCCACGGTTGATAATGCGTTGGCGTTAGGGCGCCCCGGTGCAGCGCCGGGCGTTAACAACTTGGCCCCCGCCGTACAACCTGATGCGGCTGCTGCTGCGGTTACGCCCGCGCCAATGCTTGCGTCCCGCGCGGCGCAACCAACTGTTGAGCAAATTCTGGCGGCGGAACAAGAGGCTAAACCGCAACAACTGCGCGCTGAGGCTGAAGCGCGGGCGCAAGGCGCGGCTGACGTTAAGCGCGGCGAAGAAACAAAAGACATTACAAAAGCCAAAGAAAAATTGGCCCCGACACTTGCAGGTATTGCCACCGCATATAAAAATATCTTTTCGCGTAACGAAGGCATTAGGGCTGAAGGTGATCAGACGCTCATGCAACGCGCCAAGATTGGCACGTTAGCGGCGTTGCCCTCCAGCGTAACTACGGTGCTTTCGCCTAAAACAGGTAGTGATATTGCGACAATTGAAAATTTGCGCCGCGATCTCCTCCCCACCATTGCTGAACTGACCGGCGCAAAAAGCCTAGATGCCGTAGCGGAAATGAAATCTATCTTGAATTCGCTTACTACGCCGGGGCAAACTGACGCCACAATTGTCGCCACGCTAAATAACTTTGGTAAAAAATATGGTCTTGGCGAACTCATGTCGCTTGAAGACTTGAAACCCGCAACTCAAACTGCGCCCGAAAGTGGCGTACCTCGCGGGCGGCGCGGCGCTGCCCCACCTGCTGCGCCTGTTGCGCCTGCTGCTGCCGCCGCGCCCGCAAGTGCTATCCCGCCCGCAGCTATCTCAAAGTTAAAAGCTGACCCCTCAATGGCACCGCAATTTGACGAAATTTTTGGGGCTGGCGCAGCGGCTAGAGTAATGGGGCGATAAATGGCAGAGAATCCTTTTGCGATCTACGCTACACCTCCGGCGGATAATCCTTTTGCCGCATACGATCCTACGGGCGCGTTTAGGGCGTCTGTGGCCGCAGGGCCTATTCAGACGCCCGACACGTCTGTTCTTCAAAATGTAAAGGTTGCCGCGCGCGCTGCGTCGCCTTACGCAACGGCGGCAGGCGTTGGCGCGTTGGCGGGTGCACCTTTTGGCGGTCCTGTTGGGTCTGCGGCAGGCGCGGGGTTGGCTACGCTGGGTTTAGCAGCGGGCGATGTCGGCGCTACCGGTTACAATGCTTTGGCTAACTATATGGGGTGGAACCGGATGACGCCGCCATCCGAAACCATTCAAAACGCTTACGGACGTATCGGAATAGGCGCGCGCCCACAGACGTCTGAACAAGCGATGCTGGACGCCCTTGTGAGCGGCGCTGGTGGTGCGGGTAGCCAAGCACGCGCATTCTCTACTTTGGCGCGAGGCGCTCAAACGCCGGTCGCGCGCGGCGTTATGACCGAATTGGGTCAACAGCCCGGCATTCAGATGGGCGCGGGGGCTGGCGGGGCCGCCGCGCCTACTGCATTGCAAGAATACGGCGACGTGACTGACCCGTATGCGCTTGTCGGTAGCAGCTTGGCAGGGTCCATACTTGGCGGTAAAACGACCGCTGGCGTCGGAAATATTGGACGCGGAATACAAGCCACCGCTGCGCGGGCAGGGACACCTTCAACCGCTGATCTTCGTACGCAAGCGCAAAACGCTTATCGTGCTGCTGATGATGCTGGCGTCGTATACAGATCTAGCGCGTTTGATAATTTTGCGGCTAATCTAGACCAAAGGTTAGCCCGCGAAGGATTTGACGCGCGTCTATACCCCAATGCGGAAACGGTCATGGACCGCATACGCACAGCAACGGCTACTGATACACCAGGCGTATTCCGTCATCAAACATTCCAAGATCTTGACATTTTGCGCCGCGTAGCTGGCGCAGCACGAAACAGCGTAGAGCCTGCTGAACGTCGTTTAGGCCTGATCATTACGGATGAGCTAAACAATTTTGCCACGCGTCCGCCTCCCGGCGCGGTTCGTGCTGGCGACGCGCCGGGGGCTGCGCGCGCGGTAACTGAAGCGCGAATGAATTGGTCTCGCATGAACAAAAGTCAGGAGATCGAAGACGCCGTTCAACGCGCTAGAATTTCGCCTGCCGCTGCTGAACACGGAAAAATTGATGAAGCCATCCGTACACAATTTGCTAATTTGACGCGGGAGATCGACAACGGTTGGCACCCCGGCTTTACTAAAGCAGAGGTTGCCAACATTCGCCGCGTCGCCGAGGGCCGCGCCGGGTCAGACATCCTGCGGATGGTCAGCCAATTGAAACCTGGCACAAATTTCGGTGGGCTGACCCGTACCGCAGCGCAATTGGCCGCAGGTACTGCCGCCGCAGGCGGTCCTATGGGCGCGGCGTTGGCCGTGCCTACGATGGCTGCGGGGTACGGCGCAAGAGTTGGGCGTAACGCTTTAGCGGAACTTAATGCCGCCAACTTGGCTGCAGGTATGCGGCGCGGCGACGTAACCGCGCCATTCAACGCTAACTTGATGGCAACAGGTTCGCCAATGGCGCAACAATTCCTTAACGCTCTTGCTAACCAGTAGGCCCCCTGATGGACACGCAGACACTGATGAACATCGCGTCCACGGTCGCCATCGCGATGGGCGGCTGGTTTGCGCGGGAGGTCTGGGGCGCGGTCAAGGAGCTTAGATCAGACCTTCATCTTCTAGAGGTAGACCTGCCCAAGTCCTACGTCAGCCGGTTCGACATGGACAAGCGCATGGACCACATCGAAGACATGTTCAAGCGCATCTATGACAAGCTGGATGCAAAGGCGGACAAATGAGTACGACCGAAGAGAAACAGGAGAAGTTCGCCATCGAGATGGCGGCGAGCGCCAGCAAGGGCGCGCTTGTTGAGAAGATCACCTTCGCGGGCATCCCGATCCTGTTCTCTTGCGTTGTCTATCTCATGAGCGCCTTATCCGGGGCTAACAACGAAATCATTCAATTGAAATCCAAGATTGCTGTCGTTGTTAATTCAGACAACAAGGCGATCCCGCCGCAAGGCACCACCATCGACATGGCGCAGATCCGCGAGAACTTGAGCGATCAGATCAGCAAGGTCGAGAAGGAAAGCGCCTTGGCCCGCGCCGCCATGACGTTGGACCGTGAGCGTTCCATGTCCGCCATCGAGAAGAGCCGCATGGACATGGTGGCCGACGCCGCTGCCGCCCGCGCCGCCATCCGGTTTGACACAGCACAGATGATCGCCGCGCTGGATAAGCGTGTCACTCTTTTAGAAAAGGGAAAGTAACCATGCACATGAGCCAAGGTGGTCTTGATAACCTGCTCAAGAAGTTCGAAGGCTGCAAGCTGAAGGCGTACCGTTGCCCCGCAAATGTGTGTACAATCGGTTACGGCCACACCTCGGCTGCTGGCGCGCCTATGGTCAACGACGGCATGACCATCACGCAGGCGCAAGCCGAAGACATCCTCAAGCGCGACATCGTCAAGTACGAGATTGCCGTGATGGATTTGGTCAAGGTCGAACTGACGCAGAACCAGTTCGACGTGCTGGTGGACTTCGCCTACAACGCAGGCGTCGGCAACCTCAAATCGTCCACAATGCTCAAGAAGGTCAACGCTGGCGATCTTGACGCGGTGCCTGCCGAGTTGATGAAGTGGACCAAGGGCGGCGGCAAGGTATTGCCGGGGCTGGTGCGCCGTCGCCAGGCGGCGGGCGCATGGTGGACGGCGGGCGCTGCGCCCGTCACCCCCGAACAGGTGTTTGACCATGAACAAGAACACCGCCTTGAGCCTGACGCGCCTCGCCCTCAAAGAACAATGGCAGAGAGCAAACAAGGTAACGCGGCGGTACTCACGGCAGGGCTTGGAGGCTTGGGTATTGCTAAGGAGGTCGCTTCGCAGGCGCAGGAAGCTTCTGATACAGCAAATCAGCTTGCTGGCTTATTTGGCAACGCTAATTTTCTTATCATGCTGGCCGTTGTGGGGCTCGCGGCGGCAATCTGGTTCTGGCGCAAAAAGAACATGGACGAACACGGTGTTTAGTCTGCTCTTCACGCCGCTGGGGCGTTACGCCATCATGGGCGTCATCATTTTGATGACGCTGACGGGCGTCTACTACAAGATCCGCAGAGACGCCGTGGCCGAGATTGAGGCTGCGGCAACGGCGGACGTGCTACGGAGAACACGCAATGCGGTGGATGCTGCTGACGCTCTTGATCTGTCCCCTGACCGGGTGCGTGAGCCTGACAAGCACCGTCGAGACTAACGCGGCGGTCTGCACGGTCTGGAAGGATGTGTCTTGGTCATCCAAGGACACCACGGCCACCATCATCGAAGTACGGCAAAACAACGCTCGCCGCGAAGGCTGGTGCGCTAAGTAAGCGCAACCACCTTGGGAAACTCCACGTCTCCAAGGATCTCCGTGCGCTCCCGCGCCGCCCGCAGCGCCGTGTAGCGTTGGTGCAGACGGATCAGGACGGTGGTGCGCTGCTCGCCCGCCCGCTCGTCCGCCAGCATCCGCTTGACGGTGTCCTCGTCCAGCGTGGGCAGCACCTTGTTGATCTCGCGCCAGTTCATGTTGTCAGTTCCTCAAGTGCTATGTCTGAGATCGCCCGCTTATCCTGAAGCGCACCCCAGATCCGTTCGTCCACTGTTTTATTACAGATCAGCAAATAACACCAGACATCCTTGGTCTGCCCGCCCCGGTGCAGGCGGCCCACCGTCTGTTCGAACAGTTCCAACGACCAGGGCATCGACAGGAAGATGATCTTGCAGCCGCCAAACTGAAGGTTGAGACCGTGACCGGCGGACTTAGGATGGATCAGCAACAACTCGATCTCACCCGCGTTCCAGCGCGGGATGGCGTTAAAATCGTCAATGGTGCGGGCGTGGGGATACCGGCGCATCAACTCGGCCAGCTCTTCCTTGTAGTTGTAGACGATAATCGTGTTGTCGCGCTGGTTCTCGTTCAGGATCTCTTCGATCAGTTCAAACTTGTGCGCCGAAAACCAGATGACTTTCTGTTTCATAGTGAACTTTCCCTTTTCCTCTGACGCTATCGTCTTGTTATCGTAGACAAATCCAGACGCCATCTGTTGCAGTTTGTTCGTCACGGCGGCGGCGTTTGCCGCGATGATCTTGTCCTCGCCGTACTCCAGCAGGAAGTCGCGCTTCATCTTCTCGTAAGGCTTGCGGTCGGGCATGTCGCAGCGCATCTCCACAACATTTAGCTGCGGCAATTTGTCGCTGTATTCGCCGGGGTCCAGCACAAAGGTTGCCGGGCGAATGGCGTCCATGACCTGTTCCAGCGCGCCCTTGCGCGGTTGCCAGTCGCCGAAGTCGCGATTGATGCACACGAAATACTTTTGAAGGAACGCACCCTTGGCCCGGCCCAGCAGCGTTTGGTCGATCACCTTGCACTGGCCGAACACATCCTCAAGCCCGTTGGACGTGAACGAGCCGGTCAGGCCCCAGCGGAACGGGATCTTGTCGAGGTGCGCCAGCAGCGCCTTGAAGCGTTTGCCGCTGGGGTTCTTGAGCCGCGTCAACTCGTCAAAGACGACGCCATCGAAGCCCGACAGATCCGGTAGGGATTGGATGTTGTCGTAGTTGGTGACGATGATGGGCGCGGCGCTGTCAAACGCCGCTTGACGCTGCGCTGGCGTTCCAACGGCTACGGCAATATCAAAGTCAGCCGCCCACTTCAAACGTTCGACCGGCCACACGTCCGTGCAAACGCGCTTGGGGGCCAGCACCAGCCAACGCTTGACATGCCCCTCCGCAACCATCTCGGTCATGGCCGTCAACGTAATGGCCGTCTTGCCCGCCCCTACCGGGGCGAGGATCATTGCCCGGTTTCGTTCGAATAGAAAATCGGCGGCTTCTTCTTGGTAGGGTCGTAATGCGAGGCCCATTCGTCTACCCCTTCCGTTGACCACAGGCAGGCGTAATGCTGCCCCAACCGCAGCATGTCCGCTGCGAATAACTTTTGGAGCGGCGCAAGACGCCCGCCCTTGGTTTTGAGTTCCACAAACCACGTCTCGCCGTTTGGCATACACGCGATCCGATCCGCCACCCCGCGTTGCGTGGGCGACCTGAACTTGTAGGTGACGCCACCAAGCAACATGACGGCCCACACGAAATATCGTTCGATCTCGCTCTCTCTCATAAAAAAATGTATTGCATGTTCGTAAAAGATTGTCTAGTGTCCGTCAGTCAACAGTCCACTGAGGTAATCTAATGGCTCAACATTCCAGCATTGTCGGCGGTTCGACCGCCAAGCGCGTCATCAACTGCCCTGGCTCCGTGACGCTCGTCGCGCAGATGCCACCCAAGCCCTCCAGCGTCTACGCCGACACCGGCACCCTGCTCCACAACGTCATCGCGGACGTGCTGGACGGCAAGGCTACGCCGCAGGATTTTCTTGGCGCTG
>Ga0209190_1002042_pt1 | contig 13830 bp, 9 predicted proteins | sample M_140205_XF_Meta_FD_187315 | JGI IMG/M metagenome (GOLD analysis project Ga0209190, IMG submission 187315) | Freshwater microbial communities from Lake Montjoie, Canada to study carbon cycling - M_140205_XF_MetaG (SPAdes) (version 2) | ecosystem: Environmental > Aquatic > Freshwater > Lake... | reverse complement strand
ACGCGAGATCGGCCTGTCCTTCTTTGCCCGTTGGACCGCATGACCGACACCCGAACGATCACCTCCCTGACCAATCCAACGGTCAAGGCCGCGCGCGCCCTGCACATGCGCAAGGAGCGCGAGGAGACCGGGCTGTTTCTGGCCGAAGGCCTTAAGATCGTCACCGAGGCGGTCGAGCTGGGCCAGGCCCCGCGCATCCTGATGTACGGTCGCGACGCCGCCGACCATCCCGTGCTTCAGAAAGCCATTGCCGCGACTCACGCTGCGCAGGGCGAGGTGATCGAGGTCAGTCGCGACGTGCTGGAAAAGGTAGCCAAGCGCGACAACCCCCAAGCGGTGTTGGGCGTGTTTGAACAGCGCTTCACCCCGCTGAACCAGCTTGAGCCCCATGCCGCATGCTCTTGGGTGGCCTTGGAACAGGTGCGCGATCCCGGCAATCTCGGCACCATCGTACGCACGTCAGACGCGGCCGGCTGCGGCGGAGTCATCTTGGTCGGCGAATGTTGCGATCCATTCTCTGTCGAAGCCGCGCGCGCGACCATGGGTTCGATTTTTGCGGTCCCAATTGCCCGGGCGACCACCGCTGAGTTCCTGGCCTTCCGCATTGCATGGCCGGGATGCGTAGCGGGAACCCTGCTGACAGCGACCACAGACTACAAGGCCGCGCACTACACCCGCCCTACCCTGGTGCTGATGGGCAACGAACAGCAGGGCCTCAGCCCCGAACTAGCCGCCACCTGCGACGTGACGGTGAAAATCCCCATGCGGGGTCGCGCCGACAGCCTGAACCTCGCTGTGGCGACCGGGATCATGATTTACGCCGCGACCGCTTAGGTTCCGCGCGGTTTCGCCCGCGTCACCGGCAGGGCCGCCGCAGGGTCATCCGGCCAGACGTGGCGCGGGTAGCGGCCCTTCATCTCGGCCCTTACCGCCTTCCACGATCCGGCCCAGAAGCCGGGCAGGTCCTTGGTCACCTGAATTGGCCGGTACGCCGGCGACAGCAGCGCCAAGGTCAGGGGGGTTGCCCCAACCCTCGGATGCTCACGCAGTCCATAAAGTTCCCCGACCCTGACCTCGACGCGTGGACCGCCCTCGGCAGCGTAGTCGATGGCAAAAGTCGAACCGGTCGGGGCCGTAAATCGCGGCGGTGCCTTCGCCTCAAGCTCGCGCTGGAGATCCCAGGGCAGGCTGTTGCGCAGAACCTCTGCAAGCGCCGCGTCAGAAAGCTGGGAAAGACTAGATCTGCCGGACAGCAGCGGCGATAGCCAGTCCTCCAGGCGAGCCAGCAGTGGCCCCTCCTCCAGATGGGGCCAGCCCAGAAAGCCTGCGCGCGCCCTTAAAGCCCGACTGGACTCGCCTAGCGGCAAGGCCGATAGGCCCTCATTGCGCACCTGCCTCAGCTGGGCCGACAGCACCACGGCGGGATCCAGGCCCTCTAGCGTTGTCTCGCTAAGCGTCAGCCGATCCAGCCGACGAATACGAACCGCTTTCAGCCGCCCCTTGGCATCCGTCGACAGCCGTTCCTCGACGTTAATCCGCGCGCCGAACTCGCTTTCCAGCAAGGCGGGATCGAGCGGTGCCGCCAGTAGAATACGATCCCGCGCCTCCCCGCCGCCAAGTTCAGCGATGGCCAGCCAGGGCTCTCGCGCCAGAATATCCGCCGGATCGAGCCAGGCACCCCGTCCATTGGCTAGTTGAAATTCTCCGGCATTGCCTCGCGCCTTGGCGACCCGTTCGGGAAACGCCGTGGCCAGCAGCAATCCGTCGTCAGCCACCGGTAAGGTCACAGCGGCCTTAGCCGCCTGCGCCCAGCGTCCTGCCAGGGTCTTTGCATCTCGGGCGCGGGGCGAGCTATCTCGGCTGAAGGCCTGCCATCGACTGCGCAAGTCTGTATCGCGGCCGCCCAGGCCAGGTTCCGACAGCAAGACGGCAATCTGGGCGGCGCGGTCCTGTTGCCCACGCGCCCCGGAGGCGACAAGCATATGCGCCAGCCGTGGCGCCAGCGGTACGGCGGTCAAAGCCTTGCCATGTGTCGTCAGCGCGCCGTGCGCATCCAAAGCACCCAGCCGTTCCAGCAGCCCCCTCGCCTCCGCAAAGGCACCGCTAGGCGGAGGGTCAAGAAAGTGGAGGCCCGTCGCATCACGGGCACCCCAACGGGCCAGGTCTAGGGCAAGGCCCGAAAGGTCGGACTCCAGGATTTCCGGCCGGGCGAACGGTGCCAGGCCCTTGGTCTCCGCCTCGTCCCACAAGCGATAGCAAACACCCGGTTCCGTGCGCCCCGCTCGTCCGCGCCTCTGGTCTGCTCCCGCGCGTGACACACGCACCGTGACCAGCCGCGTCAGGCCGCTCGAAGGGTCAAAGCGCGGCACCCGCGACAAGCCGGCGTCGATCACAACCCGAACCCCCTCCAGAGTCAGGCTGGTCTCTGCGATAGAGGTTGCCAGCACCACCTTACGCTCGCCCGGCGCAGCTGTTGCGACGGCGCGGTCCTGTTCGGCCAGCTCCAGCGCGCCATACAGCGGCGCGATACGCACGCCGGCGGGCAGTCGCCCTTCCAACATTGCGTGGGTACGGTGGATTTCCGCCTGACCGGGCAAAAAGACGAGAATTCCGCCGGTCTGTTCGGCCAAAGCCGTGCCCACCGCACGGGCCGCGCGCTCCTCCACCCGCAGGCGATCATCGCGACCGACATAGATCGTCTCGACGGGAAAGGCCCGGCCGTGGCTTTCCACCACCGGTGCCGCCAGCATTGCGGCCAGGCGCACGTCGTCCAGCGTCGCCGACATCGGCAGAAGGCGCAGATCAGGCCGCAGCAGATCTTGACTATCCAGCGCCAGCGCCAGCCCCAGGTCAGCGTCTAGGCTCCGCTCGTGAAATTCATCGAACAGCACCCCGGCCACGCCGTCCAGCGCAGGGTCATCCAGGATCATGCGGGTGAAGACGCCCTCGGTGACCACCTCGATTCGGGTCGCGGCGCTGACTTTTGATTGCAGCCGTACGCGCAGACCAACGGTCTGGCCCACAGCCTCACCCAGGGTCGAAGCCATCCGCGCCGCGGCCGCCCGCGCCGCCAGTCTGCGGGGCTCCAGCAGCAGCAGCTTGCCGCCCGATACCCATGGCTGATCCAGCAGAGCCAGCGGCGTGACCGTCGACTTTCCCGCCCCAGGCGGCGCAACGAGAACGGCGCTGGGGTTTCCCGCCAGCGCCGCCTTCAGTTCGTCGAGAACATCATAGATCGGAAGCAATGGGCCCCGTCCCTACTCCGCCAGCACCGTCAGCTTCTCGCGGGCGCGGGAATGCCAGTAGGCGTAGCCGAAATAGACCACCATCCCGATAGCCATCCAGATGAACAGACGCAGCCAGGTCGGTCCCGGCAGGCCACTGATCAGGAAGATGCAGCCGCCGATGCCAAGTGGGGCCGTGACCCAGACGAAGGGTGTTTTGAAACTCCGCGGCAGGTCCGGCTGACTGATCCGAAGATACATCACCCCGGCGCAGATCAGGCCGAAGGCCAGCAGGGTACCCATCGACACCAGTTCGCCCAACACGGAAATGGGGAAGAGTCCGCCAACGATACCGGCACAGAACGAGGTGATGACCGTTCCCCACACAGGGGTGCGAGTCTTCGGGTTCACTCGCCCGAACATGGAGGGAAGCAACCCATCACGGCTCATAGAATAGAAGATACGCGACTGACCATAGAGCAGGCTCAGAATTGTCGAGGCGAGGCCAATGGCAACGGCGATATTCACCGCCTGCCGCAGCCACGCCAGTCCGGGAATGGCGCCCAGGGCAATCGCCACCGGCGCTTCGTTGTTGAGTTGGCTGAAGGGCATGATGCCCGTGATCACGAGCGACATCAGCAGGTAAAGCACTGTGCAGATACCGAGCGACAACAGGATGGCGATCGGCATGGTCTTCTGTGGGTTCTTGGCCTCCTGCGCGGCGGTGGAGACGGCCTCAAACCCGATATAGGCGAAGAAGATCACCCCAGCGGCAGTGAGGATGCCACGATACCCGTAGTGGCCGAGCGGGTCGGCAGCGGTTGGCTCGATCCGGGCCGGAATGAGTGGATGCCACAAATCAGGCCGGATATGGGCGAAACCAAAGGCGATCACAGCAAGCACAACCATGACCTTAAGGCTGACGATAAGATTGTTAACCAGGGCGCTCTGGGTGATGCCGCTAATAAGAACCACGCCCATCAGGAACACGATGCACATCGCCGGTAGGTTCAGGTAGCTGCCGGTCTCGACTAGGTGATTGCCGTCAAATGTGAAGGGAGCGCTACTCCAGGCCGCTGGTATCCCAACGTCAAATCCCTTTAGCATATCATTGAAATGCCCCGCCCATCCGGCCGAAACTGTTGCGGCCGCCAGGCCATATTCCAGGATTAGATCCCAGGCGATCAGCCAGGCGACGAACTCGCCCAGTGTGGCATATGTATAGGTATAGGCCGAGCCAGATACCGGGATCATCGCCGCCAATTCGGCGTAGCACATGGCCGCAAAGATACAGACGATCCCGGCGAGCACGAACGACAACACGATGGCCGGTCCGGCATTGATCGCGGCCTGCTGGCCGGTCAGCACGAAGATTCCACCGCCGATCACTCCGCCGATACCCAGCAGGGTCAGAGAGGGCACGCCCAGCGAGCGGCGCAGCGTATGCTCACCATCTTCAGAGGCTTGCGCGAGCAGCACCTCGATGGGTTTCTTGGTGAATAGTTTCATGATGTTCCCCGCCCGCCGCTCTAGCGCATCGAAGTAGGGAACATAGGCATGCCCGCAAGCCCTCGGCAATCCCGAGGCCTCAGGCATCCGGTGCCGCCCTGTCAGCGGTCAGTGTAACGCCCACCGACGCAGCGATAACCGCTGCGATTGCCAACCCTTGCGGCGCAGTCAGGCTCTGGTGCAGGAACAGCCAGCCACACGCGGCCCCAATCGCCGGCTCCAGGCTCATCAGCACCCCAAAGACCCGTACGCTCATCCGGCTCATGACGATCATCTCAAGGGTGTAAGGCAAGGCCGTCGATAACAGGGCAATACTCAGGCCTGGCAGAATGAGCGCCGGATCGAGCAGCGCCGCACCAGCCTGGATCACGCCGATCGGGATTACCAGCGCCGCGGCCACCAAGCACCCCAAGGCCGTGGCGCGCGCGCCGTGCTCAGCACCGGCCAGACGCCCGGCGACGATGTAGCTCGCCCAGCACATCCCTGCCGCGAGGGCGAACACTACACCTAAGGGGTCCAAATCCGTCGCACCGCTCAGAGGCGTCATAAGCAGCAGGCCGCTCGCTGCCAGTCCCACCCAAATCAGGTCCCGACCCTTACGGGAACTGAACGCAGAGAGGGCAAGCGGGCCGGTGAACTCCAAAGCCACCGCAACCCCCAGCGGGATACGCGCCAGCGCTTCATAGAGAGAAAGGTTCATCGCCCCCAGCGCCACGCCATAGACCAGCGTCGACCGCAACGACCGCCAGGTCAGCGTCGCATTCCACGGCTGCAGGGCAATGGCCAACATCACCGCACCGAACCCCAGCCGCAGCGCCGAAACGCCGGCAGGGCCGGCTATAGGGAAGACACCCTTGGCCACCACGGCACCCGCCTGGATCGAAACCATGGCGGCGATCAGCATCCCCACCGAGGCGGCCATCGGCGGCGATACAGGTGGACGCAGCTTGGGCGACGGGTTGGCCATGGCGGATCAACTACGCTAATATGCGATCCAGGGAGACCCGATGCCAAAAGTCGCTAAACCCAAAACCGCCAGCTCGATCGATCTTTCATACGAAACATCCCAAGTTGAATGGGCCCTCAGCGGCTGAGCCACCGTGACACAGGCCCTTTCGATAGACAGACTGCCGTCAATGACCGTGTGGCGTGCTGTTTCAAACGTGAAACGTGCTGGACATGCGCTTGGTCCAACCTGTTGCAATGCGAATGACGCCGATTTCGTCCCTAGGCCCTTTATCCGCTGCCGTGGTATCGTTGGCCGGGGCAAAGATTCTGATAGTCGACGATGACCCAGGTATCCGCGACGTGGTTTCCGACTTTCTTGGGAAACACGGCTATCAGGTCGATAAGGCGGGCGACGCGCGCGAAATGGACGCCGCTCTGGCCCGGGGCGGCGTCGATCTCATCGTGCTCGATGTGATGTTGCCGGGCGAGGACGGTCTTTCGATCTGCCGCCGCCTAGCCTCCGCCGACGGCCCCCCGCTGATTATGCTGAGCGCAATGGGCGAGGATACCGACCGCATCGTTGGCCTCGAAATGGGTGCTGACGACTACCTGCCCAAGCCATGCAATCCGCGCGAACTTCTGGCACGCGTGCGGGCCGTGCTGCGTCGGCGGCAGGAACCCGTCACGAGCAGGGACCGGCCGCTGGGTGCAGGCTGCGAATTCGCCGGCTGGCGGCTTGATTTGGTACGGCGTGAACTGATGAATGCCGAGGGCGTGGTGGTAAACCTGTCCAGCGGCGAATTCTCCTTGTTGCGCGCCTTCGTCGAGCGGCCACAGCGTGTGCTGACCCGAGACCAACTGCTGGAACTGGCGCGTGGGCGTGACACTGACGTCTTTGATCGCGCGATCGACGTGCAGATAAGTCGGCTTCGTCGAAAGCTTGAGGATCGCCCTGGCGATCTCATCCGAACCATCCGCAGCGAGGGCTACATGTTCGACGCGAAGGTGACCCGGACATCATGAGCAAGACGAAGACGGCAACGCCGCTTTTTCTTCAGGCCCTGGGCCTGATCCTGGCCACGCTTGCTGCCGCATGGGTGTTCAGCGGAGCCGTGATCTTCATGTTGCCGGCACCGGTGATCGACGTCTATCGCGTCAGTGAAGTAGCGCAGGCCGTTCTGACACAGCATAGCGTCAAGGCCGCCGAAGGCCGCACCATCGTCATCAAAAAGGTGCACCACCCGGTACTGGGCGAGGATGAGGGTTCACGCGCCACAGCATTCAAGGAGGTCCTGGCCAGCCAGCTGGGAGTTGCCGGAGACGCGATTTCCCTCGCGACCTACCGCGCGCCACGATGGGCCTTCCGCCAACCGACTCGGTCCACACCAAGAGGCAGGGCGGGCGGGCGCACCCGCCGCGAAGGCGGGGAACCCTTTGTCTTTGGTGCCTTCCAGCTTTCGGTGCAACAGGCGGACGGTAGCTACAGTCTGGTCGAACCCCGCGTCGCCTTACGCCTCGACAGCTGGCAGAGCCGCACGTTGCTAATCTATGCCCTTGCCGCCCTGATCGTCTCACCCCTTGCCTGGCTGTTCACCCGCCGCCTGACTGCACCAATCGCCGCTTTTGCCAAGGCCGCCGAGCGCCTGGGGCGCGACCCTCGCGCGCCGCCGCTCGCGCTCAAGGGCTCCCTCGAGGTCAATGAAGCCGTCGAAGCCTTCAACAATATGCAGGGCCGACTTGGCCGCTATGTCGAGGATCGCACAGCCATGATCGGGGCGATTGCCCATGACCTACGCACCCCATTGACGCGCCTGAGGTTCCGAATCGAGTCTGCACCGGAAGAAACGCGCGCCAAACTGGCCGCGGACATCGACCAGATGGACGAGATGATCTCCGCTGCTCTCTCCTTCGTCCGCGACGCATCGCAGTCCGGCGGTCGCGCCAAGGTCGAGCTATCCTCCCTGGTCGAAAGCGTGGTTGATGAGGCGGCAGAGACCGGTGGCAAAGCCACCCTGACCGAAAGCGAGCCGGTGATAATCGATGGCGATTCCCTCGCCCTGCGCCGCCTGCTGACCAATTTGATCGACAACGCCGTTAAATACGGCGGCGGTGCCCGCGCCAGTCTGCATTCTATGCCCGGCTTCGCCGTCGTGGAAATCGAGGACGATGGCCCCGGCGTTAATGTTGAAGAACTGGAGCGTGTATTTGAGCCCTTCTATCGCCATGAGCCGTCACGTAGCCGAGTCACCGGCGGGATTGGACTTGGCTTAGCCGTCGTGCGCTCGATTGCCCGCGCCCATGGCGGCGACGTTACCCTCCATAACCGACCCGGCGGCGGCCTCAATGCGCGCGTAATGTTGCCGGCCTGATAAGCTTCGGTGGAGGCGCGGTAATCTGGCTGCAATACACCTGCAAATAGGTGCCCTTATGCGCCAATCTCGTATAGTCAGTCCTCGTTCAGCGTCTCTCGGAGAAACTCCAGTTCATGGCCCTGTCGCCCGCCAACCGCAGACGATCAAAGATCACCCCGCCGCGCCTGATTATAGCTGGCGGCGTCGTGCTGGCACTTGCCGTTGGAGCCTGGCTTGTGCTCAAGCCGAAAACAGATGTGACCCCCTACCGTATGGCGGAAGTGACGCGGGGAGACGTGACCAGTTCGGTCTCCGCCTCGGGCACCCTACAGGCCTTGGTTACAGTTGACGTCGGCTCTCAGATCAGCGGCCAGATCAAGGACATCAATGTCGACTTCAACGACAAGGTGAAGAAGGGCCAGGTCCTGGCCACCATTGATCCCCAGACCTATACCTCGCGCGTGCGGCAAGGTCAGGCGCAGGTCGCGGCCAGCACAGCTCAGCGCAACCAGGCCCAGGCCCAGGCCGCCGTGGCCATGGCCAATTACAACCGCACCAAATCCCTGTTTGATAAGGGCTTCGTCTCCCAGGCACAGGTCGATGCCGACCTCGCGGCCTATAAGGCGACCCAGGCCAGCGTGGCTTCGGCCGCCGCACAGATCGCCAGTTCTCAGGCCGGACTGGCCTCAAACCAGGTCGACCTCTCGCGCACCACGATCACGGCCCCAATCGATGGAATCGTCATCGACCGCAAAATTCAGGTCGGCAATACAGTAGCCGCTAGCCTGCAAGCCCCGGTGTTATTCACAATCGCCCAGGATCTGTCGCAACTCCAGGCCAATATATCGGTCGGTGAGGCCGATATTGGCCAGCTCAGGGAAGATCAGACGGTCAATTTCACCGTGGATGCCTTCCCCGATGACAGCTTCACCGGGACCGTTACCCAGGTGCGCAAGCAACCCACAACCGCCCAGAACGTCACCTCCTATGTGGTGATCGCCCAGGCGGCCAATCCTGACATGAAGCTGCTACCCGGCATGACCGCCAATGCCGATATCGTGCTGCAAGAGCGCCGCAATGTACTCAAGGTTCCGACAGCGGCCCTGCGCTGGAAACCGGCTGACGCGCCAGGTGCTGTGGGTGCCGGGAGGCAAGCCGCAGTCGGCGGCGCGACAGGGGCAGCGGGTGGCGGCGGGTTTGGTGCTGGCGGTGGCGGTTTTGGTCCTCCAGGCGGTGGTGGCTTTGGTGGCTTTGGCGGTGGTGGTCAGAGTGGCTTTGGCGGCGGTGGCCAGGGTGGCTTCGGCGGCGGTGGTCAGCGCGGAGCCGGAGGCGCGCAAGGCGCGGCGTTCCTTGGTCAACTGGGCCTCGATGCCGCCCAACTGAAAAAGGCGCAGGCGATCATGGCCGAGGTACGCAAACAGGCGCAGGCCGCAGCTGGCGATGATCGCACAAAGTTGCGCGCAGCGATGCAGACCGCCAATCAGGCTGCCTTCGCGAAGATCGACGTCCTGCTTAAGCCAGATCAGAAAGCCAAGTTCGCCACACTCCGCGCCACATTTGGCCAGCGCCGTGGCGCGCGCCAAGCCGGTGCTATGACAGCGGGCACAGTCTATGTGCTGCGAAAAGAAAAGCCGGTCGCCGTAGCCGTCAGGGTTGGCGGCACCGACGGTACCAACACCGAGATCCAGGGTGAGCTGATGGCCGGAGACATGGTCATAACCGGCGGCGGTCCCAAGCAAAAGGTTCAGGCCCGCAGCTTGTTGAGCGTGGCCGGCGGCAACGCGGCGCGCGGCGGTGGCGGCGGCCGTCCGGGCGGCTGACGGTGATGATCGAAATCAAGGACCTGACCAAGATCTACCAGATGGGCGACGAACAGGTCGCGGCTCTGGCGGGCGTGAACCTGCGGATTGACCGCGGCGAACATGCCGCGGTGATTGGGCCTTCCGGTTCGGGCAAGTCTTCGCTGATGAACATCCTTGGCGGGCTGGACCGACCGACAGGCGGAATCTATGCGTTTGAAGGAGAGGATGTGAGTCACCTCGACGACGACCAGCTTGCTGAGTTCCGCTGTCGTCGCATTGGCTTCGTGTTCCAGTCGTTCCAGCTTCTGCCCCGCCTGTCCGCGTTGCAAAACGTTGAACTGCCGATGGCCTATGCTGGCCTGCCATCCGCTCAACGCCGCAAACGCGCCACTGAGCTTCTCGAACGGGTGGGCCTGGGCTCGCGGCGCGGCCACCGCCCTAATCAGATGTCTGGCGGCCAGCAGCAGCGTGTCGCCATCGCGCGCTCACTCGCCAATAATCCCGACCTCATCCTGGCCGATGAGCCTACAGGTGCCCTCGACACCGCGACCGGCGAAGAGGTGCTGGCCCTGTTCAAACAGCTCAATGGAGATGGACTGACCCTGATTATGGTCACTCATGACCCAGGTGTTGCCGCCCAAGCTCGCCGTAAGATCGCCTTTCGCGACGGCAAGATTGTCGAAGACATCCGGACCGATCTGTCATGACCCTTGCCGCCCCTACCCGGCTTGAAATCACCGCCTCGACCTTATCAGTCAAGGATCTGGTTGGCTTCGCCAGCGGTGCCATCATCGCCCACCCCATGCGCAGCATCCTGACGTCGCTTGGCGTGGTCATCGGTGTCGCCGCCGTGGTCATGATGACCTCGATTGGCCTGGGTGCGCAGAAGCAGGTGACAAGCACTATCGGTGCTCTGGGCAGTAACCTGATTATCGTGCGACCGGGACTGCCGCGCGGCGCGGGGGGCCAGGTGGTGCGCCAAGCGGCTGGCGGCGGCATTACCCTCACTGAGGCCGATGCCACGGCGATCAAAATGGGTGTAGACAATGTGACGGCCGCGGCCCCGGTCGTGAACGGACAGGCCCAGCTATCGTCGGACAATGCCAACTGGAGCACCCGCATCGAGGGCGTCACACCCGACTACCTGACCGCGCGCGATGACAGCCTAACCCAAGGCCGCATGATCGAGGACCGCGAGGCCCGAACTGGTGATAAAAAAATCATCCTGGGCAAGACCGTCGTCGACAACCTATTCCCGAACGAGGACCCCATCGGCAAGCGCGTCCGTGTCGATGCCACACCGTTCGAAGTTATCGGCGTCCTGGCTTCCAAGGGCCAGTCAGGCTTAGGCCAGGATCAGGACGACCGGGCAATCGCCCCTATCGCCGCCGTGCGCTCGCGCATCGTTGGCCGTTTCGTCAAAGGAAATTCAGTCCAGACCGTCTATGTGAAGGCCGCCAGCGCCGAAGACATGACCACCGTGCAGGAAGACCTCACCAACATGCTACGCGACCGTCACCGGATCCGCGACGGCCAAGACGACGACTTCAACGTGCAGAACATGGCCTCCATACTGGAAGCCACCAAGGCCACGACCCAAACCTTCACCATCCTGCTGGCTGCTGTTGCCGGTGTCTCCCTAGTGGTCGGCGGGGTCGGGATCATGAACATCATGCTGGTGGCGGTTACCGAACGTACCCGTGAGATTGGCCTGCGCATGGCTCTTGGTGCCCGGCGATCCGACGTCCTGTACCAGTTCGCACTTGAAGCCGTGTCGCTGTCCCTGTTCGGCGGACTGATTGGCCTGGCAATCGGTGTGCTGGGTGCCCTGGCTGCCGCCAAGCTGGGCAACTGGCCCACGGCCATTCCCAGCTGGGCGGCCCCGCTGTCGGTCGGCTTCTCGGTCCTGGTTGGTCTGGTGTTCGGGGCCTACCCCAGCTGGCGTGCAGCGCAGCTTGACCCAATTGAGGCGCTGCGGCGAGAGTAGCCTGCCGGTCATCGCCGCGTCTCAACCGTGCCCGACCAGACCGGCAATGATATTGATACCCAAGGCCAGGATCGCTGTGTTGAACAGATAGGCCGTCGCGGCGTGGGCCGTGATCAGTTTGCGCAGACGCGTGGTGTTTACGGTCATATCCGAGACCTGAAAGGTCGCCCCGATACAAAACGACAGATAGACAAAGTCCATATAGTCCTTCGGCGGGTCGCCGGAGAACCCAAACCCCTCCCCGGGCGGTGCCTCGAAGTGACGATGGGCGTAGTGCACCACGAAGACTGACTGCAACAGCGTCCAGGAACTAAACAGGGTGAGCCCCGCCAGGCCCGCCACCAGGGCGCGCTGTCCGTCTGGCTCGTTCTTGACGATGATCATCGCCTGGATGATCGCCACCAGACTAGCCATCACCAGCGAGAGCACAACTCCCAGGAGCATGCCGCGCGACTCGTCCTCTCGCTCACAAAGGCGATGCACCTTGGCTGCGTCGGCGGTCAGGAACAGCCCCCACAGCAGGACGAGGTAGCAGACCGCCCCGGCATTCCACCCAATCAATAGATGGGTTACCAGAGGAGCACCCATCCAATGACCGGCCACAAAGGCGATCAGGCCAAAGCCGATACTCACGACAAGGCGCCAGTGGACCACGCCCACTGAGGCCATCCTGGACCGTTTCGCGGGCTTCAGACCGCCTGACATTCGCAATCGTCCTCTATGGCCGTCGCTTCAACCGGCACGACATGAGTCGAACAGGGTTCGCGAAATGCAAGGTTAGCTCAGATGGGCGATCAACCCCTAATTCGAAGCCTAAGCTGAGCCATGCCCCTTAGCGCTGCCCGCCCTGTTAGGCAGGTGCCAGCACCGAAATTGCGAAAGCCGGATCATGGCTCTGATGGCTCTGGATCACCCGCCACCCTGCCGCCTGCGCCATGCCGGAAAAGCGCTCAGGTGTGAACTTATAGGCGTTCTCTGTATGGATCGTTTCACCGGCGGCGAAAGGATAGGTCGCGCCCTTGATCCGCACGGTCTGGTAGCGACGGCTAACCAGATGCATTTCGACCCGACCTTCTGCGGCATTCCACAGTGCCTTGTGGTCGAACGCGGCAAGATCGAAGTCCGCCCCTAGTTCACGATTGAGCCTATGAAGTAGGTTCTTATTAAAGGCGGCAGTGACGCCAGCGGCGTCGTCATAGGCCGTCTCCAGGATGGCTGGGTCTTTCACCAGATCCAACCCCACGATGAAGCGAGCCTTGGGCCCCAGCATCACCAGGCAGTTGGCCAAGAACGCCGTGGCCATCTCTGGCGTGAAATTGCCAATGGTTGATCCCGGGAAGAACCCGATCCTGCAACGTTCTTGCGTGGCAGGCGGTAGGCGCATCGGCTGGGTGAAATCACCAACTATAGGGGCGATGGTCAGACGCGGATAATCGGCAGCCAGGGCGACGTTGGCGGCCCCCATCGCGTTGGGGCTGATGTCGATGGGCGAATAGACGGCAATCTGCGGTGCAGCGTCCAGCAGTTGGCGGGTCTTGACCCCTGCCCCACTGCCAAACTCTACCAAGGCGGCGTTATCCGGGATCTCCGCCGCGATCAGCGGACGGACCCGGTCCAGCAAGGCCATTTCCGCGCGTGTGGGGTAGTATTCCGGCTGATCGCAAATAGCCTCGAACAGCCGACTGCCCTCGGCGTCATAGAAATATTTCGGCGACAGCGCCTTCGGCTTGGCCGAAAGCCCGGCTGCCACGTCTCGGGCCAGGTCGCTCTGCTCGGCAAGGCCATCCTTGGCCAGCCGCAAGCCAGACTGCATCCAGCGCTGATGCGGATGGAAGAAGTTGCGATAGGTCGGTCGGGTATGACCCGCAGACGTGAACCCTGCCCCACCGCGCAGCACCATCTGACCGACCATGAACTTGCCATTGTACTCGCCCACCGCACCTGGCCCGGACGAAAAGCGTGGGTAGGGTGAATAGCTGCTGCGGGTCCATTGCCACACGGCACCATAC
>Ga0209190_1002037_pt1 | contig 13845 bp, 9 predicted proteins | sample M_140205_XF_Meta_FD_187315 | JGI IMG/M metagenome (GOLD analysis project Ga0209190, IMG submission 187315) | Freshwater microbial communities from Lake Montjoie, Canada to study carbon cycling - M_140205_XF_MetaG (SPAdes) (version 2) | ecosystem: Environmental > Aquatic > Freshwater > Lake... | reverse complement strand
TCTGCGTGTCATTGATCCGGCCGCAATGCTCGATGCTGACGGAACACCAATGCAAGCCATTGGTGGGGTCGCTGCTCGATTGCTCTTTGGCACTGCCGTCGGCAACGCGATGGCTGCAGTGATCGCGCTACTCTTTTTTTCAACGATGGTTTCAGGGATTATCACTGGCGCACGCATCATCGAATCTATGGCGCATTCGCGAGAGATACCTGCATGGATAGGCGTTCGACTTGCCAACGGTGTGCCGATGCGAGCGCTCATTGTGCTCACGGTCGCAAGTCTGGCATCGCTTGCGATTGGAAATCTCAATGACATCCTTGGATTGCTGACTGTGCTCATTAATATATTTTCTTCATTGTCAGTAGCTGCCGTGATTGTCCTTCGCAAGACAATGCCGGATGCACCCCGCCCGTTTCGAGTGCCGTTCTATCCCGTGACGCCAATCATTTCTATCGTGCTTGCCGTTTGGAGTATTGCCATAAGCGTCATGGATGGCGGCTTGAATTCGGTCATCGCCTCCGTCGCCGCGGTTGCCATTCTTTTATTGATCAAGCCGCTGATTATGATTGGAAAATTTGGGAGTTCTCTGCGGTGAAAGTGCTGGGACTTTCACTCGACCACCAACATCTCGCCAGCAAGACCTGGACCAAATGCGAGTCCAACCCAAGGGCGCGCAATCTTGCGTTCAAGCAATTCACTCAGAATGAAAAGCAAAGTAGCGCTGCTCATATTCCCAAAGTTTTGGAGAACGCAACGGCTTGCATCGCCTGATTCGTTCGCAATCGCAAGGGATGCAATGACAGCATCGATGACACGAGGTCCACCAGGATGAATCGCCCATCCGCGAATGTCTTCAACCTTGAGTGAGTGTTTCGCAAGCGCATTTCGCGCCCATTCGCCAACACGGGATTCAATAATTTCTGGGACACGTGCGCCGAGTGTCATTTCAAATCCATGATCACCAATGTGCCACGCCATTTCACTTGCACTCTCTGGCATCAAGATGCTGTGTGTTCCTGCAATGCATGGCAGCGCATCTGGATCTCCACGCGCAACGATCACTGCAGCACTGCCGTCGCTGAAAAGCGTGTTGGCGATCAATTGATCAAGGCGGGCGCCATAATGCAGATGGGCTGAAGAAACCTCAGTGCAACAAACCAACACAACTGAGTCGGGATTCGCCAACGTCACATCGCGCGCAATCGACAAGGCATTCACTGCTGCGTGACAACCCATGAATCCAACATTTGTTCTGCGACAGTCAGCGGATAGTGAAAGATTTTCGATCAGCCACGCATCCAATCCAGGAGCTTCAAATCCTGTGCAGGATGCAGTAACGATGTGCGTGATTGCACGTGCGGATATTTGTGCGCGATCAATTGCTTGCAAGCATGCCTGCGTGCTCATCTGTCGTGCCGCACTTGCCCACAGTTGCATGCGCTGCGCAGTCGTTGGTCCGTACCCATCAGGATCCGCTTGGAAAAACGCCGGTTTGCCTACTTCCTGTGCCGAAGCGCACCAACGACCATCAATTCCACTGCGCTCAGCAAGTCGAAGAATCACTGCGCGATCAAGCGATTTTGGCGCAACCAATGATGCCATCTCGATCCACTGAGCGCGGGTCAAACGCTGCGGAGGGTTCGCGCATCCGATGGAATGAATACATGCGTGGGTCATGGTGCGGGTTTCGAGAAAATGCGAGAGCGAGCAGGCGCATCGATGTTCGAACCAAACGCACTTGCAACTCGATCTGCAAGCGATGGGAAAAATTGAGCAGTATGCATTGCGCTTCGGAGCAATCGAGGGTGACGAAGAAGTTGAGCAGTGATCAAGCACCGCATACGTGACGAACGAACAATTCGGTTCGCAATACGGGGCCACTGGTTTGACGATGCGCTGGAAAAAATCATCGCACTCGCATGGTTACCCGCCGCAAGACCGGTTGCAAGCGCCCAGCTCATTCCCTCGCCGGTGAATGGTTCGACATATCCACTTGCATCGCCAGCGACCAAAACATTTTCGCGAGCAAGTTGAATGCGCCGACGCGTCAAGAGCGGTGTCCCTCGCCACTCCGCCGCACCAAACCCCGCGCCAGCGCGCAGATGCGAACCAAGCCACTGTGATGCAAGAAGTGCAACTCCACCGGCGCTGCGAATGACGCTTGGATGCGCAGCGGCGGCGATATCGATTCGCCCATTTGCAAGGCGAACTGCTCCGATGTAGCCACCTTCGTGGACGCTCATCAGAATTTGTTCGCGGCAGAGATCAAGCGTAGATCCATCGACTGTCGCGCCAAATCCCATACGACTTGATTTAGAAACGCGCCAATCAAACTTGGACATGCCGTCAAGCGAAGTCCCCTGCAATCCATCGGCTGCGATGCGCACGCGAGAGCGAATCGTTCGCACGATTTTATCTTGACGCACGACGACCGATCCATCAACATCGAATGATGCGACGGATCCCATCAGAATGACACAACCAGATTCCGCAGCGACTCGCAGCAGCGATTCATCAAGTTCATCGCGACCAATCGCAACGCCACCTTCACGGCGCATATTCATTATTCGATCACCGCATTCCAAACGCACTGTGGATAATTGTTGCGCTTGATTCAGAACTGATGATGCTCCAAGTTGAGTAAGCGCTTCGATTCCTGATGGTGCCAAACAACAACCGCAGACTTTGGGGCGTGGATGAATGCCACGATCAACGACAAGTACTGAACAACCTGCACGCGCTGCAGCAATTGCGGCGGCTGATCCTGCTGGCCCGCCCCCTGCGATAATCACATCAAATTGTTCTTCAATTACAATTAAATTTGTATCGAGGAGATTCATAGTGAAACCTCGCTTGCGGCTCGCGCAGAGGGTCGTTGCCACCAGAGTCTCCACCGCGCGGGCCATGCACGAGAAACAGAAGCGCCATGCAATCCAGCTTCGTGTGCCATTGCACGCGCTTCATTAAGAGTAAACGCAGCACGCACACTTGCAATTGCATCGAAATGCACAACGCGAGAACGTGTCAGCACTCGGGATCCAATCCACGCAAGCGCCAATCCCGCATTGGATCGATCAAGATCCGCAATTCCCACAGCGACATCCGCCGCGCTTGCCATCGTGCGCATCACCGTTTGACCGGTGTCATGATCGAGGTGATGCATGAAGAGCGAACAAATCACGACATCTGCTCGCGCGGGGAGTTGTTCGCGAAGCAAGTCGACACGAAGCAGATTGACGCGCTCGCCGATTGTGTGCGCACTCTGCTGAGCAACTTCAAGCGCACGAGAACTACAATCACACAAAGTCCAATTGATATTCAATCCTTGGCGACGCGCCAGCTTCGCCATTGTCATCGGGCCATCGCCAGAACCTGTCGCAACATCCATCACACGAAGCGGCCGACCCTGTGCGTTCACATCAACAGCAAGCCTTGCAATACTTGGCCAAAGAATGCGCGCACTCTTCGACCATGCGTTCAAGCGTTTCAAGCCTGCAAGTGCAGCATGATGTTCGCGCGGATCAAGCGCAGGATCGTCCATCAATTCTTCCACGCGAATACGCGCAAGCGGAGTTGTTGGCGACCAGCGGATGGAACTCGTTGTGCTCGTCATGTGTTCCGCTTGGAGTGAATGCAATGCTAGGGCAACAGACTCACAGCAACGCAGAAGGAGAACGCATTCGGTAAAATCAAATCCCTCGTGAATACGAAACCAATCATCTATCTCATAGCCAATGGAGACCTTCGCGCTTCTGCAAATCAGAAATGCGAAACCGCTCAACTTGCAATGGAGGGTGCGCTGATCAAAGCGATCAAACTGGAAGGCGGGACAGTCAAGCGTGCGCATGGTTTTCGCAAGGAAGTGGGACATAGTTTTATTGATTCTCAAAAATATGGGATGGAAATCTTTCGCAAGATTCCCACTGGCGCGCCGCTGATCGTCGCCGAGGCCGTCTGGCAATACTCGCATCACATTCTGCATGGATTGATGACCCATAAAGGACCGATCTTGACTGCAGCGAATTGGTCTGGAACTTGGCCAGGACTTGTCGGCATGCTGAATCTCAATGGATCGATGACGAAGGCTGGCATTCAATATTCATCGCTGTGGAGCGAAGACTTTCAGGATTCAACTTTTCGTGCTGGACTTCGCGCGTGGATTCGCAAAGGAAAAGTTTCGCATGCGACGAAACATGTTCGAACATATGCCAGTGCGAAACTCCCGCCATCAGCTACACGCATCGGCGAAAAATATGCTTCAGATCTTCGCAGCCGCAAGGCGATTATGGGAGTCTTCGATGAAGGTTGCATGGGAATGCATAATGCGATTATTCCAGATGAATTGCTTCAATCGACGGGTGTTTTCAAAGAGAGACTCAGTCAATCTTCGCTGTATGCCGCAATGCTGCAAGTGTCGACCGCTGATGCAAATGCCGCACTTCGTTGGTTAGTGCGCAGAGGGATGAAATTCAACTGGGGAAAGAACTCCAAGACCGAACTGACCAAACGACAGTCGATTGAGCAACTGAAGATGTACATCGCCGCGGTACGAATTGCGGACGATTTTGGATGCGCGACAATCGGCATTCAATATCAACAAGGACTGAAAGATCTCTCCCCCGCCTCGGATCTTGCTGAGGGACTGCTGAACAATCGAGATCGGCCTCCGGTCTTTCACGCGAAGTCGCGCAAGGAACTTTTCAAGGGAGAAGCGTTGCCACACTTCAACGAGGTTGACGAATGTTCGGGACTCGACGGATTCGTGACATATGAACTCTGGAAGAAGCTTGGCTGGGAACCAGAAAACACATTGCACGACCTTCGATGGGGACGGCACTACTGCGGAAAATCTGGCGACCGAATGCTCGACGCATATGTCTGGGTCTTCCTCATCTCGGGCGCAGCACCTCCAGCACATTTCATCGGTGGATATCGCGGCACATCGAGCGAAAGACAACCGCCAATGTATTTCCGGCTTGGCGGCGGAACGGTCAAAGGAATCTCCAAACCAGGTTGGATCGTGTGGTCGCGTCTATATATAGAAGGAGCGCGCTTGAGATTCGACATCGGCATCGGCGAAGTCGTCGAACTCCCACAAGCCGAGACCGAAGATCGATGGAAATTGACCACGCCACAGTGGCCCATCATGCATGTCGTTCTGCAGGGAATCGATCGCGATCAAATGATGGCGCGTCACAAGGCGAATCACATTCAAGTGGTCTATGCACCAAGCAAAGTCGACGCGCGCAAAGGTCTTGCGGTCAAGGCGGCGGCGATGCGCGCGCTTGGGATGGAAGTCTTTATCTGTGGGACACTCTGAGGATGACGACACACTCCGATTCAATCGCAAGTCTTCTCCAACTCGCGCACAAATTGGGCAAGGATGATTTGCGGATGTCGATCCTGGGAGAGGGCAATGTCTCGATGCGTATGAGCGACGAAACTTTTTTTGTCAAAGCCTCTGGGTCAAATCTTGAAACTCTAGATGAATCGGGAATCGCAGAATGCCGCTTCGACAAATTGCTCCCCATGATCGAGAGCAAAGGAATGGACGATGCGCAAATCGACCAAGCTCTTTTTGATGCGCGCGTCAACTTCGCTGCGAAGAAGCCATCAGTCGAATCGCTCTTTCATGCGTGGCTCCTTGGGCTTCCAGGCATTCAGTGCGTTGGACATGTCCATGCGATTGCTGTCAATCAGATTCTCTGCTCGCCACGCGCAAAAGAATTCGCACGCAAGCGCATCTTTCCAGACGAAGTCGTCTGCTGTGGTTGCGAATCTGTTTTCGTTCCATATACCGATCCTGGACTTACGCTTGCGCAAGTCATTCGTGAAAAAACTATGAAGTTTGTGGCGCGCACCAAGCGCGAGCCACGAATCATTTTGCTGGAAAATCACGGCGTGATCGCGGTGGGATCATCTCCCGAAGGAGTGCTCGCATCGCTCTTGATGGCCGAAAAGTCTGCGCAGATATTTGTGGGAGCTGCGAATCTCGGCGGGCCAAACTTCTTGACTGCGAAACAAGTCACCCGAATTGCTGGTCGGCCTGATGAGCACTATCGACAGAGCGTGTTGAAACTTTAAGCCGCATTCGGAAAGTCACGGAGGAATCATGTCGCGCTATATCGCCATTGACCTTGGAGCGGAATCAGGACGCGTCATTCTTGGCACATTGCAAGGCGGCAAACTGCGCTTGAAGGAATTGCATCGATTTGCGAATGCGCCAATTCGAATTGCCGGCACATTGAGATGGGATGTTGTGCGACTGTGGGCAGAAATTCAAATTGGACTGCATTCGGCTTCGAACGCAGGTGATATCGCGGCAATTGCCTGCGATTCGTGGGGAGTCGATTATGTTCTCTTGAAAGGCAACCAACCACTTCTCGCACCGCCCTATGCATACCGCGACGAACGAACTTTTGCGTCATTCGACAGGGTCTTGAAGAAAATATCACGCAAAGAGTTGTTTGCGCAGACTGGTATTGGCTCCTATCCAATCAACACGCTCTATCAACTTAGTGATGATGTTCAACATCGATCCAAGTTGCTTCGCAAAGCAGATCGCATTTTGCTGATTGCGGATTACATCAACTGGATGCTGACAGGGAAATCGAGAGCAGAAACGACGCTCGCTTCAACTTCACAATGTTGGAACACACGCAAGCGGAAATGGGCGTGGCCACTGCTGAAAAAATTGCACATCCCAAAGCATCTTTTCCCAAAGACGATCGAACCTGGAACAGTCATTGGTGGATTGCTTCCACAAGTCGGCGACAACACTGGGCTTGTTGGAACCAAAGTTGTAGCGACTTGCTCGCACGACACCGCGGCCGCCGTTGCAGCAATACCCGCACACGGAAAGAACTGGGCGTACCTTTCGTCTGGCACATGGTCTCTCTTGGGAGTCGAATTGCCACGACCCCTTATCAGCGAAGAGGTGCGCGCCGCAAATTTCACAAACGAAGCAGGCTTTGCGGGAACAACGCGCTTACTGAAATGTCTGATTGGATTATGGATCTTGCAAGAATGTCGCCGTGAGTGGTCAAAAGCAGATGGCGATTACTCACGCATCGTCAAACTTGCGAGCGCTGCGAAACCGCTTCGGTCGATCATTCATACTGGAGATATTCGATTCGCAAAGATGGGAAACATGACAAGCAAGGTGCAGTCGTACTGCCATGAAACAAATCAACCTGTCCCACAAACACACGGCGCAATCGCACGATGCATTTTCGAATCACTCGCACTTTCATACCGAGTTGAACTGGATGGATTGCAGTCGCTCATTGGTCGTAAAATTTCAACGCTGCATGTAGTCGGAGGTGGCTGTCAAAATGCGCTCTTAAATCAGATGACCGCTGATGCACTCAATCGCACCGTCATCGCTGGCCCCGTCGAAGCAACTGCGGCTGGCAACATTCTTGTCCAAGCAGTCGCGACGGGAGAACTTTCGGGAATCGCTGCGATGCGAAGTGTGATGCGACGCTCATTCACACTCAAGTCATTCAACCCACGCACCAGCAAAAAGAGCATTCAATCGTGGCGCGAGGCTCTCGATCGCTTCCAAGACCTTCCGGTCGTTGCCGCTGCATCGTCCACTACTATTCGGCGCAGCAGAAAAGAAAAAATATGACTTCATTCAAACACGTACATCATCTTTGGAACGACGCAGAAGTTGCGGCACTCGATGCAGCTGGACGCCTTGTGTATCGATCCAACAAATTAGGGGCTGATCAGCGAATCACCAATACTGGTGGTGGAAATACGTCATCGAAGATTTCGCAGAAAGATCCTCTCACTGGCGAGAATGTTGCGGTTCTCTGGGTCAAGGGTTCTGGCGGCGACCTTCGCACTAGCACGAAAGAAAACTTTGCTTCGCTCTATCAAGAAAAAGTTGTTGGACTGCAGCGCGTGTATTCCGCTCGCGCCGACAAAGGTTTGAAGTCCCCTGCAGAAGACGAGATGGTTGCGATGTACAACCACACAACATTCAATCTCAATCCACGCGCTTCGTCGATCGACACTCCGCTGCACAGTTTTCTTCCAAGCAAACACGTTGATCACATGCATCCCAATGCGATCATTGCGATCGCTGCATCCAAGAATTGCGCGGCACTGACCAAGGAAATTTTCGTCGACGCAGGTTCGCCTTCGATGGCGTATGTGCCGTGGATGCGCCCTGGATTTGAACTTGGACTTGCAATGCAAGAAATTGCCAAACAACAACCACACATCAAGGCGATCATGATGGGGCAACACGGATTTATTTCGTGGGATGATGACGACAAGGTTTGCTATGAACGAACGCTCTCGATGATTGAAACAGCGTCCGTTTTCATCGAGTCAAAGTATCAAGCCAAGGGTGGCGATTCAAAGGCATTCGGTGGAGCGAAACACAAGAGCCTTGACGAATTACAACGTCGATCCACATTCGCCGCAATCTTGCCGTGGCTTCGCGGGAACATTTCCAAGAACAAACGCTTCGTGGCGACGATTCAGGATGACCACGCAATTCTGCGATTCACCAACTCGCACGATGCGCACCGTCTTGCAGAACTTGGCACATCGTGCCCAGATCACTTTCTGCGAACGAAGATCAAGCCGATGTATGTCGCTTGGGATCCGCAGAGCGAAGACATCGCCACACTGCGAAAGAAAATTTCCGCTGCGCTAGAAAAATATCGTGCCGATTATGCAGCGTATTACAACGCATGCAAGCGTCCAAACTCTCCTGCAATGCGCGATCCAAATCCAACGGTCGTGCTGATCCCAGGACTTGGAATGATTGCTTGGGGCAAGGACAAGTCCGAATCACGAGTCACGGCGGAGTTTTATAACTGCGCAGTTGAAGTGATGCGTGGCGCCGAAGCGATTGACCAATACGTTTCGCTCCCACAGCAAGAAGCGTTTGACATCGAATATTGGCTGCTTGAAGAAGCAAAATTACAGCGGATGCCAGCGGAGAAAGAACTTGCTCGACAAGTCATCATTGTCATTGGCGCTGGATCGGGCATCGGCAAAGAAACTGCGCATCGACTTGTAAAAGAAGGCGCGCACATCGTTTGTGTCGACCTGAACGAAAACGCAGCGAAGGCAACAGCGAAAGAAATCACTGATAAACACGGACTGGGTATCGGCGTTGCAGGTTCGGGTATTTCTGGGTGCGGGCCCGCAATCGGATTCGCAGTTGACATCACGAATCGCGCGTCGATTCGCACGATGCTTGATCAAGTTGCAATCGCATATGGCGGATTCGATTCGATCTGTATCACCGCTGGAGTTTTCGTTCCTCCCGATACAACCGGACATATTCCAGATGACAAATGGGCCTTCACCTTCGCGCTTAATGTGACTGGCAGCTATCTCGTTGCAGATGAAGCTGCGATCACATGGAAAGATCAAGGCCTTGCTGGCAACCTTGTACTGACAACGAGTGCAAATGCCCTCGTCGCAAAGAAAGGATCGCTTGCGTATGACACTTCGAAAGCGGCCGCGAATCATCTTGTGCGAGAATTGGCGATGGAACTTGCGCCGCTTGTGCGGGTGAACGCAGTTGCCCCCGCAACTGTCGTACAAGGTTCGTCGATGTTTCCTCGCGAACGCGTGATCGCATCACTTGCGAAATATTCGATCGCCCATGAAACGAGTGAGTCCGACGATTCGCTCACCAACATACTTTCTAACTTTTATGCGCAGCGAACGCTGACCAAGTCCCCGATCACACCAGCCGATCAAGCGGAAGCATATTTCTTGCTTGTCTCCAATCGCCTCAGCAAGACGACGGGCCAAGTCATCGCTGTCGACGGTGGATTGCACGAAGCATTTTTGCGGTGAGTGCCAACCTGTAAATAGCCTTTCGCTACGGAATTGCTGATTGAGAGCATCTCTGCTGTAATTTTGCATTGCAAATTTGCATTCCTGCGCAGTGATGGAATACTGTTTTGAACATGTATTCGATCTGCGAAAAGATTCTGCTGACCAAGCGTGGCCTTCGTATGGTGCGAACTTTTGCAACAATTTTATTTGTCTCGCTTCCTTCGATAGGAGCCAGTCTTTCATTTGCACAATCAAATGAAATTGTTGCTTGCTGGGGACGAGAGACTGAAGGTCAATGTGCTATTCCAGATGGTCTCGGGCCATGCTCTCAAGTCGCCGCGGGAAAACTTCATTCAGTCGCTCTCGACGTGAATGGATTCATTCATTGCTGGGGATCAAATGCATATCAACAATGTGCGGTGCCCCCAATAAGTGTGTCATATTCATTCATTGCTGCCGGTTGGTATCACACGCTCGCAGTCACCTCGAAAGGATTCGTGAAAGCGTGGGGACGTAATGACTCTGGGCAGTGCAACATCGCCTCAACTATGGGAACATGTACTCAAATCTCGGGTGGTGCGGCACACTCACTTGCTCTTCGCTCGAACGGAGATGTTTTAGGTTGGGGTAGTAATGAATTCGGCCAAATTTCAGTTCCGACTTCTCTTGGATCGTGCATTGCAGTCGCTGCTGGTGGCTACCACTCTGCCGCACTCACAACGCAAGGAACTGTCGTCTGTTGGGGACGCGATCAATGTGCAATCACAGGCTCGACGAAAATCATTGAATTCCTACGCGACGTTCAAAATGGCACTGACAGCGTGGACTTCCTCCAGTGCGGCGATAGCAATACTGGCTTTCGAGATTCGCAAGACGTCAGCGGTTGGACCGATGGATTCGCCAACGCTCTTCGCGCTCGTGGATTCCCGCAGTACGCAACACCGCTTCTTCCAATTGAACCACCAGGCCGAAGCTTTGGCGTCAGTTCAGAGAATGGTGTGATGCCATTTGGAAACGGATCAACTCGTGGATCATCTATCGCTTTCAATATGAGCGGCCTCGCTAATGCTCCTTCTGAATTAGTCACGCAATTGACAAGCGGCGTTGCACCAAACGAAATCGGGTTACAACCAACCGCAGTGCCATTTGACTTTGCTTGGATCCCATTGCAACAAAATCGATTTTCGAATTTCGACTCGGGCGTCTATGTCAAGACAGATAGTGCACTCGACATTCAAAGCGAACTTGTCTATCGAATTGTGCGCGGAGAACTTCCGCAATCCAATAATCCTGGTTCATATTTTCAAGGATGGCGAAACGCATTGCAGCAGAACCTTGTTCTGCCAACACCACGATCCGTGATGGGGAATTCCTTTGGGTGGGTTGCTGATGAATTGGTTTTGCCGGCTGATGAAAACCGAGCGATGTCATCTCTTCATGCGACATGCTGTGGAACTGGATTTGGACAATCATTTGGCATTGAGGGAAATTGTGCAATGGGCCTGCAAAGTGTCTACAAGCGACGCCGTGGCTGGGCATCGCAGCCACTCGAATATCGCGGAGGCGCAACCATGACGAGAATCGCAACCGACATTTCGCAAATGCCGCTGAAATCTCGAATGACATGGCTCAAAGAACTTGTCAGCCGCCAAATTGCTGGTGGCGGAAGCGGAAGGATCATTGTGCTCATTCAGGGAGGAGTCAATCAGGATGTCAATGTGCCGAATTCTTGGGGAAATGCAGTCGTCACGATCAAGAATGCGCTCGAGAGTGCTTGGTCAGCACTTGGAAACAATCCAAACAACATCACATTTGTGGCAATGGTCTCGCACCCCATTTACGATCCTGAAAATGTGCTCGTTCAATTGCGAGAATATGCCAACAACTTACCCAACACGATTTCTAATCTCACCATCATCGACCTATCCAAATTAAGTACGAGCAACGAAATGGGTTCGAAAATTTGGTATAGCAGCGGAAGCCAATATCATCTTTCCGAACTGGGTTATTCGAAGTTGAGTGAGCGAATTCTGGATGATCTCTTTGGACAACTCTCACCAACTTCAACACCGCTCGACTGTCAACAAATTGGATCGTGCATTCGAATTGCTGCGGGTGCACACCACACTCTTGCACTCAAATCAGACGGATCAATTCGGTCTTGGGGGTCGCCGATCGGTGGATCGTGGGCTATTCCAAACACTCCAGGTCCTTACATAGAGATTGCCGCGGGTGATGCGCATTCTCTTGCAATCAATTCGATGAAGAAAATTTTTCTGTGGGGATCTTGCCAACAATATCAGTGCGGCGTGCCTGCCAATATAAACTCTGGAACTCGTGTTGCATGCGGCGGATTCCATAACGTGGTTCTTGCAGAGTTGCGAGACGATTTGTGCCTCAGCGATTTAAATCGAGATCGAACTACGGACGGAATTGATTTGGTTCAGGCTCTTGCTGGATGGGGAACATCTGCTGGCGATTGCACTGATGATGGAACTACCGACGGAATGGATTTATTATTCATCTTGGCTGGCTGGGGACCTTGCCCTTAAAGTCCCGTCTGTTTTTATGGTGTACGTGCCACGCGAAATCCATCGCCCAGATAGTCGCTTTTGTAATCCGCCATCACGCCGTATCGATACGAGGCGCGGGACATTTTTGCGATTCCCGCCCATGATCCGCCACGCATGACTCGGAACTTTCCTTGACTCGGTCCCATCGGATCTGTCACGCCACTCTTGCATTGCGAGTAGTAGTCGGGCTGATAAAAATCTGCACACCATTCCATCGCATTGCCAAGCATGTCGTGAAATCCAAATACATTCGCGGACCTTTCTCCAACAATACCTGGACGAGATTTCGAATTCCCTTCGTATCGCGCGATGACTTCAATATCACCGTATCGCGTTTGATCTGATCCGGCACGGCACGCATACTCCCACTCCGCCTCCGTCGGCAGTCGAAATCCAGTCGCATCAAGAAAACGTTCTGTCTCGCTGAATGAGACCCGCTGCACAGGCAGACTCGGATCAAAGAATCTGCTTGGATTTGAGTTGATCACCCGCTCCCATTGCAACTGCGTCACTTCGAACCGTCCAAGATAAAAAGCTTTCGTGATCGTGACTTGATGAGCCGGTTGTTCAGAATTCTGCCCCTCAGTATCGCCAGGGCTAAGTCCCATCATGAATGTTCCAGGAGGAACGAGCAGGAGTTCAATTCCATTTTTATTGTCGCGAACTCTCCATGGCAAGCCAGTCGCGGTAATACGCTGAAACAAATCTGCGTCGGTGACGATCTTGGGATCGGGATGCAAGTCAATCACTTCAGCCCATGTGAGTACAGACGGAGGAGCTGCCTGAACTGGATCTGGAACTGCAACTGGAATTAAAATTGGCGCAGCAGGCGCTACGACTACAACTGGATCAGTAACAGCAGGCGCCGCAACTTTTTCTGCCCCATCATCTTTCGAGCAACTCCACATTGCGCTCATAATTAACAACACAAAAATTCTGCACTTTTTCAAAGGAGCGATATTCATCTCCAAACGATACCCTGCGCACTATGACAAACAACACCAAACGAATCGTCTGGACTCTCGCACTCGCACTTCCTTGCACACTTGTTGGCATCGGGCTCGTAGGCATGGGCCTTGGAGCTGCCAAACCGAACGCTGGCGGACCCAAAATCGAAGGAACGTACATCCTTGAATATCGCATGATGGCTGACGGCAAGAAGGTCACTTCGCCTGCTGTCGTTGGAATGATGACGTATTCGGATGATTACCGAAATATGAATGTCTGTTGGATGAATGACGGCAAGCCCGCTTCAATTTCGCTTATCGCCAAATACACACTGAGCGAAAAGGAATACACGGAAGAATCTATGTTTTATTCGGCGAATATTGATACCAAGGGAATGACATACGACACGACTGCGCTGCATGGCGCATCACCAGTGACGATGAAAGATGGCGGACCTCAATTCAAGTTCCCAAACCATGGCGAACCAAGTGGGGCATTCACAAAAGAT
>Ga0209190_1002033_pt1 | contig 13862 bp, 9 predicted proteins | sample M_140205_XF_Meta_FD_187315 | JGI IMG/M metagenome (GOLD analysis project Ga0209190, IMG submission 187315) | Freshwater microbial communities from Lake Montjoie, Canada to study carbon cycling - M_140205_XF_MetaG (SPAdes) (version 2) | ecosystem: Environmental > Aquatic > Freshwater > Lake... | reverse complement strand
AATTAAATTTTCAAATTAAATCAGCAATGTAACATTAAATAACGCAATTCAGACCCATTTTATTTAAAACTATTCACCGAAAACCTCCAGAAGTTTTATTTTAAACTGGAATCACTAGCTTTGGTGGAATCAGGAAGGTTAGCACCCCCGCGGGAAGGCTCACCGCGCGGTGAATCAAGCGCTCGACGGCGATGTTGATGATTTCACCAAATTCAAGAGAAATCAACTGGGGTGCGGGCAACAAATCATCAACGTAATATGGCGTCGATCCCGCAACAATCATGCGAACCGCTCCGGATGAAATGAGGCCGTGTCTTTCAAGAGCTTCGTGTATAGGACGCACTTGGGTTTCCAAAGTCACAAACAAACCCACAGGACCCGCGGTTGCTTGCACACGAAGCTGCTCCACCAGTGCCTCCGGCTTATCGATAATGGTTAGCGGCATTGGCCAGAACCGATCAATATCACTATTTCCTGCAGCCATAATGTAGGCAGTTCCGGCCAATCCCTCGACCGCCACTCGATCCAAAAATGCTCGCCCGCGCACCAACAGAGCCTCAAGAAACGACTCCTGGTTTGACATCACCACAAATGACTTGCAACCAGCGTCCTTGAGCGTGTGAAACGCTAGAGAACCGATAGCCACATCGTTAACACTGACGTGGTCAACGCCAGAAACGGGGTGTCCTGGCGCAAAGAAATGCACCACCGGCACCAAGCCAGCGACCTTGTGAATGCAAGCACGAAGATAATTGGGCCTGCCCGAAACCATGATCAACGCGCCATCCACCTGCCGATTCTGCACACAATGTGGTACCTGATCTGGCGAGTCCATTTGCTCCAAAATAAGATTCACTTGTCGCTTACGACAAGCGACTTGAATTCGTTCGATCACCAAAGCCATCGTTGGTTCTTGCATTAAATTTCGGCTTCCGCCGATGATCACCAGGGCGATGGCGCCCACTCGCAAATGCGATGGATGCGAAATCCGCGGGCGAGGTCCAGGGCGAACGGCAGGACGCACGTACCCCATACGATCCATCGTTTGTCGCACCGCAGCAACCGTCTTGGCATCCACGCTTGGGCTGCCATTTACCACACGGGATACCGTTGCCCGTGAAACTCCAGCCTCGCGGGCCACATCGTCGAGAGACATCTTCATAAAAAAAGCTACATTGTTATATTTTCGAAATCAATAAAAAATGAATCGTTGACTTATAAGTGTTAATGCTTCAAAAAGGTTGCCTGTCGTTCATTACATTAAGCGATTCAAATTATCAATTTCCAATGCCTGACCTGAGTTCTCAGAGGACACCCACGATAACCGACAAATGCGGTCCAATTTATAAAGTCGGAACCCTGATTTACACCCCGGCGGCTTTACTGACTGTGATGTTCTGGATGCTGCTGGGCGATCTTTGCCTGCAAATTATGGAGCAGTTGCCGACCTCTCTCGTGCCACTCCAATTGCGCTGGGCGACGGCATCGGACACTTTGATCGGCTTCATCGCGGGCAGCTTGCCAGCAGTTTTAGGAATCCTGCTCAACCCGGTGATCGGAATCCAGAGCGACCGACACCGAGGCAAATTAGGTCGGCGTCGACCGTTCTTACTTGCCAGTACCCCTCTTGTGATTGTGGCACTCGTCGGTCTCGGACTCGCCACACCCATCGCAGAGATTCTCGGTAAATGGACCGGCGCACAATCGTTAGCCGCTCTGAAAATCGGTTGGCTCGGTGGTTGCATGGCGGTCTTCGTAGTTGCCAACACCTACATCATGCAGGTCTATCAATTTCTGTTCGTCGATGTGATTCCGAAAGAAGTCATGGGGCGATTTGTCGGGTGTTACCGTGCCGTTGGCGCACTTGGAGCCTTTGTTTTTCACCGCTACATGTTCGGACATGCCGAAACGCACACCGCGTTGATTTATATCACGGCAGCGGTTCTTTACGGTGTCTCATTTTTTCTAATGATCTGGAAAGTAAAAGAGGGCGAATATCCAGAGCCTGCCCCAAAGCTCGGATTCTTGGAAACAACGAAGAGTTACTTCACCGAATGCTTCAGCAATTCCTTTTATTTAAAGACCTACTCACTGGCGTTTTGTTTTTGGTGCTCCATCGTGCCGCTCTGGACGTTTCTGGTGTTTTTTGGCACCAAACCCGGACAAGCTGCAGGGTATGCACCGACGCTAGGATTGAGCCTAACAGCCTTCGGTGAGGCGCGTGGATGGTGCTCTCTGGTGCAGGTACCAGTATTTTTTCTCGTGGGGCCTCTGGTCGATCGATTTCACCCACTAAGGATTGGTATGTTAGGAATGTTACTCACCAGCCTAACTTTTTTTGCCAACTTTGCATTCGTCCACAACGAGAAGAGTTTCACCTTTTGGTTAATCACTAACTTTGTAGCACAAGCAATCTACATGGGAGCTTACCTAGCAATCTTGCCGAGACTCTTGCCGAGCGAAAAATATGGTCAGTTTTTCACGGCCAATCAAATCTTTGGATTTGCCGGAGTGGCGCTAGCACCTGTGTTGTGCGGACGGTTGCTAGAATGGGTGAAAGACTATCGTTTTATTTATATTTGGTGCGGTTCTTGCACCCTGATCGGATTTTTCATGTGCGTTCTCCTCTACCGCCACTGGCTCCAACTCGGAGGGGACACCTCTTTTCAACCACCTTCCGAGAAATTTCTTGGAAAAAATTCTTCCCAGAAAATATAATTTCATGATCCAAAAATCATCCAATATCGACCAATTTGCAGCTATCGCCACAGAACTCGTTGCGCAAGGGCGTTCTGGCATGCAACTACCTGCCACGGTAGCGAGAAACACCACATTGCTTCCGCTCACACCCGGTCCAAGGAAAGCTCCCCGCTTAAGTGCACCAAAGATCACGACAAACGAACAACTGCGCGATGCGCTCATGAAGTTGCAAACACAGATGCATCCGTTCTTGTTAGATCTAGCGCCTCCCCTTCCCTCGACTCGTGAAGTCTATAAAATGCAAAACTTTCAGTGGCGTATTGAGACGCCGGAAGATCGTGCGTGTTTTGCCAAGGTGCTAAATGGTGCTGGCGCATGGGACTCAGTCCAAATTCCTCACTACGGACCACCACTTGGTGTGGCCACCACCCTTTATCGTGCCGATTTCGATTTGGCAGAAAAAATGTTTTTACTCGATCGACAAGTCATCTGCCTAGACGCGGTTGACTACCGTTGCCAAGTCTATCTGAATGAGGTTTGCCTAGGAACGCATGAAGGTTTTTTCGAGCCATTTGAATTCGATGTTACCGCCGTGGTGCGGCGACAAGAAAATATTCTGTTAGTACGTGTTGAAAATGATTTTACCATGTTAGGTCAGGCATTCTCAGACGGAGACACGGACGGCGACAAAGTTTACGCCGCGACTGGGCTTGGCTACGATGACCCAGAGGAAGGCTGGCACCACTGCCCACCTGGTATGGGGATCTGGCAAGGTGTCCGTTTTGAAGCGCGTTCACGCCTGGCAATCACCGATCTCTATCTGAGACCCTTACCGTCACTCGACGCCGTAGAGGTAAATGTTGAGGTGAAAAACTCGGGATTAAATCCAAGCGAAGCAATCGCACTTCTCGTTTCAATCCATGGTCAAAATTTTCACTTGCAAGTGCATCAAGACCACTACTACTGCGCTAATGGTGAGTGGGTTCGCGGCTTTGGTGACCTCGACCACGGCACTCCAGAATCCGAACCGTCATTGATGGGACCGGGCAGGAACTACCTATCAATCACCCTGCCAATTCCAGATGCCAAACTTTGGGATCTTGACACGCCATGGCTCTACCAAGCTCAAGTCAAATTGGTCGATGCTACAGGTAAAATGTTAGATTCGGCGCAACGGCAATTCGGTATGCGTCGCTTCGAACAAGACGAAAACTCGACACCAAAAGGAAAATTTCGTCTAAATGGCCGAGAAATCCGCCTGCGTGGTGCCAATACCATGGGTAATCTTGATCTCTGCGTTTACCGTGGAGACACCGACCAACTGCATGATGATATTCTGTTAGCCAAGCTCACTAATTTAAATTTCTTACGCCTCACGCAGCATCCTGTGCAGCGAGAGGTTTATGAAGCATGCGATCGCTTGGGACTGATGTTGCAAACTGATATGCCGTTGTTCGGCTCGATCCGGCGCAACCAATTTTTCGAATGCGTTCGACAGGCCGTGGCGATGGAGCGCCTCGTACGCTCGCACCCGAGCAACGTTCTCGTTTCTTTCATCAACGAGCCATTCCCTGCCGCCCGTGCCAAGCCTCACCGCTTTATGCAGCGCGACGATATGGAACTGTTTTTTGAAATCGCCTCCAAGATGATCCACCGAGAAAATCCTGAGCGCGTCATCAAATGCGTGGACGGTGACTACGATCCACCAGTCCCAGAAGGCATGCAGGACAACCATTGTTACTGCGGTTGGTACATCGGCCATGGCATCGACCTCGGAAGTCTTCACCACGGCAAATGGATGCCGGTAAAGACTGGGTGGCATTTCGGCTGCGGTGAATTCGGATCAGAAGGTTTAGACTCGTTAGAGGTGATGCAGCAGTCATATCCTAAAAACTGGTTGCCCAGTTCGTCCGATATTGCGTGGAACCCCTCGGTGATCCCCAAAGCGCAGTCGATGAATTTTCACTTCCTCTGGTATCCAACTCCTAACAATCTTAATCAGTGGATCGAGGCTAGCCAACGTCATCAAGATTGGATCACGCGCATAATGACGGAAGCCTTCCGCCGCCTGCCTGGTATGAATACCTTCGCCATTCACTTGTTCATCGATGCTTGGCCTGCAGGATGGATGAAGACGATAATGGACGTGAATCGTATCCCTAAAAAAGCATGGTTCACCTATCGTGACGCCCTAGCACCTCTTGCGCTATCGCTGCGTTCAGACCGTACCACAGGATTCTCAGGCGAGTCGATTCAAGTTGAACTTTGGCTCGCCAACGATCTAGATGAGGCTCCAGCAGGCTACACACTTGATTATGAAATTATTCAAGATGGAAAGTCGTTAGCGTCAGGAATATTTGCTGCCAGTCCGGCCCGCTGCGCTCCAGTTCCTCAAGGAATAATTGAAATTTTTCTACCAGAAATTTCAGATCGAACCAATATTACCGTGGCAGCAACACTGCTCGATTCTCAAGGTATTCCCGTGCACGATACCTCGTTAAATCTCGAAGTCTTCCCACACTCGAAAGAATTTTTCGGCTCAGTTTACCTTGTCGGAGACTCAGACTCAGGAAAAGAATTGCTACGTTCGTTAGAAATCAAATCCGCTGCTACACTGACCGATGCCGACACGATTCTAATCACAGATTTTTCTCGTTACTTGATTTACCCTGACGAGATCAATGAAGCTGTCGCACAAGGAGCTACTGCTGTTCTGATGCCGCTTCCGTTAGGCACTCACCGTATTGGAAATTACAAAGTGAAAGTTCTTCCTGCGGGCATGGGGGCTCGCCATTTTGTTTCTCGCGATACCGGACATCCCATCGTCGAAAATTTCGAACCTGAGGACTTCAAGTTCTGGTACGATGAACATTTCGGTTATGTCACGCCGATCCTTGATACTGTACTTGAGGCGAAAGATTGGGAGCCTATTCTGTTGAGCGGTGATGGAGGATGGGATCGCCCTTGGGCTCCAGTTCCAGTGGCTGCCGAGCGAAAGGATGGGCGTGGTTGCTGGAGAATCTGTCAGATGAGCTGGGCGAATCGCATTCGCACCAACCCAGCGGCCAAGCTGTTTACACAAAATATACTAACAGCTTCATTGGATTTAGCATCTACCAATGTGGCTCTCAGTCATTCAATCGCAGGCATACAGCAGAGTGTCACAGCGGTGCTCAGCAAACATGATTCGTGATAAATATGACGATCAGAACGCTTGCTCACAGCCTCATACTCTCAATCGCTGTTCTATCCCCATCTTCAGCAGATGAAATGGCGGAAAGCGATATGAGGCTTCAAGCTGAAGGTGGTAATTGGCAACTGGATCGGACGAAAATTAATAATCCAACATTACCTCGGGTGTTACTCATTGGGGACTCAATTCTGATAGGCTATAAAAAAAGCGTCTACAAAGAACTCAAAGGAAAAGCCAATGTTGATGCTTGGACAAACCCCCACTTCCAATCTGAAAAACTCAATCAAAAGCTCAGCGAAGTTCTTGATTGCGGGCCATACGATATCGTTCATTTTAACATCGGACTACATGGGTGGCAGGAAGGCCGCATCAAGCCAGGAACCTACGAGCCATTGACGTTAGCATTCCTCTCGGTGATTCGCAAAAAACTTCCCAAAGCAAAAATCGTTTGGGCTAACACCACGCCTGTTACCACGAAGGAGAGGCCATTCAAACTTGATAGCTCGATCAACAACATCATCATCGAACACAACCGACTGGCCGCAGGCATCATGAACAATGTGGGCATTCCGGTAGATGATTTTTATGGATTGCTCGCTGATCATTTGAATCTAGCACAAGGAGACGGCTTTCACTGGACACCCCCCGCGTACCAAATGCTTGCCTCGAAAACCACCGCTTCTGTCATGCAACAAATTGATTCGATGACGAAGCATGGCGACGCGACCCGCTGATTTTTCAGGCTCTTTCGTACAACTTTGTGGGGAGAATCAGACGCACTTGAGATAAAGCTCCTTGTGGTATCGACCAAAGTCGGTGAAATTGTGTCGGAATTCGCTTGTTCTATGGTCGTGCCACCTAATCTGTCCGAATCGAAAGTCGCCATCCCTGAGTCCCTACGGCTCCAGTTGGAGAGTTTTCGTCGGCATCTTTGGCGTGTAAAAATCATGGAGGCTATCGCAGCTGGACTGGCTGGTTTGCTCATTTCCTTTCTCATGGTTTACGGCCTCGACCGGATTTGGCAGACGCCTGGCTGGGCTCGCTTGGCGATTCTTATTCTGGGAATTTCATTATTCGCGGTGTTCGCGCCTTACTGGCTGCACCGATGGGTCTGGCGCCAACGTAGGGAAACTCAACTCGCACGCCTCATCGCAAAACGGTATCCGGGACTCGGCGACCGACTACTCGGCGTCATCGAACTGCAAAACCAAGCTGCAAATGCCGATACCCTATCACCCAGGCTGCGCGAGGCGGCCATGGCTTCCGTGGCGATCGAGACGGGAAAACGCAACCTAGGAGACGCGCTTCCTAAGCAACGCCACCTCGGGTGGACGATATCAGCGCTCTGTCTTGCCCTGGTCACTGCCGCCGCACTTACGCTGACCCCGCGTGCCGGCGTTAACGCGCTCCAACGCTGGTTGATGCCACTTTCAAAAACCGATCGCTACACATTTGCGAAACTAGAAAACCCGCCCCAAACGATCGTCGTGCCATTCGGTGAAACTTTTGGAGTTTCACTCAGACTAGCATCCAACTCCGAACAAAAGCCAGCGGCAGCATCCGGGAAGTATGGACAACAACCCGCCATTCTAAGTCGATTAAATCAAGGAACCTACACCTTCAATTTCCCCAGTCAGCAATACTCCGGAACGATCGTCTTCGTGGTCGGAGATCTTCAACACGAGTGCAAAGTATTATTACTGCAACGCCCAAGCATCGAAAATGCAACAGCGACCATCTATTCGCCCGATTACCTACAAATTCCTGAAAAAACGATCGCTTTGAACAATGGGGTTCTAAACGTAGTGGAAGGTTCAAAAGTCCAGATCAACATAACTTCTAACCGCCCACTCAGGACCGCTAGTTTCGGACCAACCAAGATGCTGACCACCGAGGTACAACATGAAGATCGCCGACCTCAACCGTCTATCTCTGGTAATCTAACAATCAATAATTCTATTGCCACCAGTCCATTGCTCGACGTGGCCTCGGTTGCTTTTGAAATCCCATTTCATTGGAGCGATATGTACGGTCTCACTGGGGCGCGAGGATTCAGCGTGCGAGTGGATACGTTAAAAGATGTTCCACCTACCTGCTACCTCCAAGGGATCGAACGTCAAATAGTAATGCTACCAGAAGAGACTATCGATTTCGAATTACTCGCCGAAGACGACTTTGGACTTAAATGCACTGGAATTGAATGGACGGGAAAATTCACGCGCCCAACCGACCAAACTCCTGCAAAGGGAGAACTTAATATTTCTAACGGAGAGCCACAACTGCATACCATCAACAAATCCGCCTCATTTTCGCCTGCAGCCTTTGGAATCCTACCACAAAAAATAATCTTGCGAGCTTACTCGGAAGATTATTATCCGGGTCGGCCCCGAGTATATTCAGAACCAGTAATTGTTTTAGTAGTGACCCGAGACGAACACGTGCAAATGTTGAAAACCAAATTTGACCAACATATCAACGAATTCGAAGACCTCGCCCGCCGTGAACAAGAATTACTAGATGAAAATCAACGTCTCGAACGTATCAGCGGAAATGATCTTCAAAAAGATCCGGACGCGAAACGATTGGAGGCACAAGAAAGCGCTGAGGTAGAAACCAAACGCCGAATGGAAAACCTAACCGAACGAATGGAAAACCTCATTAAAGACGCCACACGCAACGGAGACATCCAAAAAGAAACTCTCAAGAAAATGGCGGAGTCTCTCAAATCGATGCAGGAACTTTCACAACAAGACGTGCCAAAGGTTCAACAAAAACTTAGCAGCGCTCAGGAACCATCAAACACCACCGAAAAAGTCGAAAAAGACATCGATCAAGCAGTGAAACAACAAGATGACGTGCTCAAAAAAATGCAGTCTGCCATCGCCAAGGCAAACGATGCAAATAAGCAATTCGAGGCTGGTACCTTTGTCAATCGCTTGAAAAAAGTAGCCACAGATCAGAGAGGAATCGCTAGTTCATTAATCAATGCTTACGACCGTATTCTTGGAATAAAGGCTTCAAAGTTAGACCCATCTGACCAACGAAGACTGCGCGAAACTTCAACCCAACAAACAAATACTGCGTCAGAAGTTAGATGGCTACAGGAGGACCTATCCAACTTTTTTGTGCGCACTAAGACGGATTCATTTAAACAAATTTTAGATGAAATGAAAGCTTCCCAAATCGACCTTGGACTTGAGAAAATTCATTCGTTGTTAGGTTCAAATCACAGCTACCTCGCCACCGAAAGCTCTAATAAATGGGCTAATCAACTCACCAAGTGGGCGAGTCAACTTGAAGGACCAAAAGATAGTGACACCAGGGCGGGTGGCGCTGGCAATTCGCCAAGTCCTGAAGATGAAGACTTTGAGTTCATGCTTCGAGTTATGAAACTGGTTCAGCAAGAACAAGACATTCGAGCCCAAACCCGAGCGCTTGAACAACTGCAACGGAGTAACAACCGCACCACTGCTACGGCACCAAATCCATGAGCCTGTTCATTCGAATTACCACCATCATTTTCTGTACTGCTACAATAAGCGTAGCGGATGACCCGGTGCTAACAGAACATCAAGAAAGTTCAAGCAAAGTAGCAAACCGCCAAGACGAACTTTCCGCGGATGTCCAGCAACTCACCATTGAACAATCGATTCCGAAAGTCATCGAACTCCTCAATGAGGTGGAAGCAATCATGGATGAAGCCACCGACAAACTCGCCGCAGCGGATACCGGTGGAGGCACCTTAGCTGCACAAACTGAAATCATTGAAAAAATTCACGCGGCTGCGAAAGAAAAACAAAACCAACAAGGCAGTGGTCAGTCTGGCAGCGCGATGATGGACATGATGGAGCGAATGCTAGGAAAACAACCTTCAGGAGACAAAGAAGCGAACTCCAAGGAAAAAGGAGATCAAGCCGGCGACACCGGAGGCAAGGGTGTAACTGGTCTATCAGATGAAGCTAACGAATTCGATAACGGTGCAACAACAAGCAAAAGCGAGGCCCGCCGAGTCCCTAAAGCAGCAGGGAATACCGGGCGTGTTTTACCTGAGGAATTCAGAAAAGCACTCGATGCATACAACCGAGGTGCTGAAAAAAAGATAAAGTGAAATGACTAAAGACCCATTATTCATTTCGTTTTCAATACCTTTTCTAATCAATTTTTTGATTTATTTTTCATCATTTCAAACAGCTCGATCACAAATTTCAACACTTCGACAAGACGAGACGATCCCTGCACAAGCAGAACTCATATACGAGAGAGGGTTAAAATATCTCGAAAAATCTCAGAGCGTAAAAGGAAGCTGGAATGACAGCGTCGGTGCTGAACCTGGAGTAGTCGGGCTCTGCGTGGCGGCGTTTCTTGCTCATGGCGAAGACCCCAATCATGGACCGTTTTCGAAAACAATAAGCCAAGGCATCGACTTCATTCTATCTCAACAAAACGAAAAAAACGGCTATATTGGTTCCAGCATGTACAACCATGCATTCGCGACAAAAGCACTCGCAGAATCATACGGTGCATTAGAAGATACGAGAATTGCACCAGCTCTCAAAAAAGCGGTCGAGTTGATCCTAAGCTCACAGAAAAAAAACAGATTCGGTGCGTGGAGATACACCCCAGACAGTCGGGACGCGGATACGACGGTCACAGGTTGCCAGATGGTGACTCTCTTCGCTGCTAGAAATGCAGGGATTGCCGTGCCAGATGAGGCGATTAAAAAAGGCTTAGCTTTTCTAGCAACCTGCCGGGGAAGAGACGGCGAATACGGATACACCTCTGCGACCGGAGGCAAACCGACACTTACAGCGATCGGGTCTCTCTGTCTGTCTTTAGCGAAAGAGAAAGACTCAAAGAATTTTCAAGCGAGTCTGGCTTACCTCAAAAAGAACATCGACTACCGCGACCGTTATTATCCATTTTATTTCGAATATTACATGTCTCAAGCCCTGTTTCAAGCAGATGAATCGACATGGAAAGAATGGAATGCTCGCAATATCCGTTATCTTTCCACCATCCAGTCTGCCGACGGATCGTTCCCTGGAAATCAAGGAACCTCATTCAACACCGCCGCTGCACTTCTTTCCATCGCACTCAATTACCGGTTCCTTCCTATTTACGAAAAATGATCGTCGTTCGCAATACCGTCGCGCTTGTTTTCATCTTGATGATTGCAGTGGCCCGCGCGGAAATTGTTATCCTAACGGGAGATACTCGATTGTCTGGCACGCTACGCTCAATAGGTGAAGCGGGCAAAAACCAACTTACATCGATTCTCTCAACCCAACCGTTGGCCCTACAGCCTGAAGCAATCGAAAAAATCGATTTCAACGATCATCCAGTTATAACGAATCCGCACGAAACTCTCATTGAACTGGTCAATGGAGATTTTCTCACAGCAAACATTGAGAAGCTCGATGCTCAGAACCTCATTGCTAACAGCAGTGAGATTGGACAGTTCACCATTCCACGCACTGCTCTTAAATCGATATTGCACAGCGGTCAAAAAAAGAAGCCCATCTACACGGGTCCAAATGATGCCAAGGAATGGATTCATGGCACAGATGAATCTAAACAATGGAAATTTACTAACAATGCACTCAAAGCAAATGGTCTCGCTTACGCTGCCAGAGAATTCAAACTTCCAAATCAGTTTACGCTTAAATTCATATTGAAGTGGCGGGCAAATCCAAACCTGCAGGTATCTTTTGCGGATCCCTTGGCGGCGAAAATCGAAGCCGTAGATCGTTACTATCTGCAAATTAATACCGCTGGAATAGAAATTAAACGAGAATCAAGCAAAGATAAACGCTTCCAAACTCTAATTCTATCAACTCTTACTCCTAATCAATTTTCAGACAACCAGGTCAGTGTGGAAATTAAAGTGGATCGTACAAATTCGCAGCTTGATCTTATTCTTAACGGTGAAATGGTTGATTCATGTGTTGATCTATCCGCAGATACACCGCAAGGAAATGGCGTTTCAATTGTGAATTCCGCAGAAACCGGACTGCCTCAGGAGATCCAGAATATCGAAATCCTCGAAATGGATCACAAAGATCGCCAGAACGACAAGGGTTTTGAACACTCCGAGAATGATCGTCTGATTCGCCGCAACAACGATCGCATGGAAGGACTCATTGTAGGTATTTCCAGAGGAAGCCGTGGTAATCTCTACCAGTTCAAGACCGATTCTCAGACGGACCCACTTGTACTCAACGAAGAAGATATCTCCGCCGTTCTCTTCAAACAAAAGGTGGAGACCAGACGATCCACTCTTGACCATTTGTTTGCGTTGCACCTTACCGATGACGGATTGCTTCGCGTTTCTTCCTGCATATTCTCTGACGAATATGTCACCGTCATTCATCCGCTAATTGGCTTATTGAAAATCAAACGGACTCGAATCATCTCGCTGGAACGCGTGAGCTCAAAATCTAACGATAAAAAAGAATGAATACTTACCTGATGTTCATACTTCTTGCGATGTCCATGTCATTTGTAACGGCAAAGGAAAAATCTCCTTGGATGATTCGATTTTCTAACAACGATAAAATTTCGGGATTTTTAGAATCTATTACAAATGATTTACTTGTCTGGAAATCTCCCGCACTTGCAGAGAACACCTCTTTTTTTCTCAAAAGTGTTTTGGATTTAAAGATCGCAGCCGATGAGCCTGAAAGTACCGCCAAGCATGAAGCATCGATCACCCTGACAAATGGTGACATCATTCGTGGCCAGCTGGCATCCGTCGCTGAAGGCTCAGTAGAACTGGACACTTGGTTTGCAGGGCGCATCAAATTCAACCGTCTCATGATTCGCGACGTACGCGTTTCCGAACGTGTAAACTTCATCTATCACGGGCCAACGGGCATTGGGGATTGGGAACAATCGGGTGAGAAGCCGGCGTGGAGTTACCTCAATTCAAGTTTTCGATCGAATGCTGCGGGCAGCATTGCAAGAAACGTGAATCTTCCCGACGAAAGTAGCATCGCATTCGATGCCTCATGGGATGATTCTTTTGTTCTTAAGTTGAATTTCTTTTCTGGAGATCTAACCAGCGACCGACCATCGACAGGATATGAAATGACAATACAGAACCGCTCAATAAACTTGCGAAATTGCAAATCCAATAAAGTCATCGGTCACACGTTAAACGCAGTCACTCTACAAGAAAACAAAAAGGCTCACATTGAGATCCGCGCAAGCTTGAGATCTGGTAAAATTTGCCTCTTTGTGGATAGACAAATTATCGACGTTTGGACAGACCCCGATGTAATACTAACAGATATCAGTCAATGTATTCATTTCACCTCTCAAAATGAATTTCCAGTGGAAATCTCACGCATTGAGGTTAGCGCTTGGGATGGCGACGTCGGACAGTTACCCGATCCTCAACTCCGCGGTGGCATTCGTCAGTTTGGGAATCTCGGAGATGATGACGCCGAGGGTATGGATGACGAAACGGACGCCAGCAACCCGGATGAAAAGCCTAACACCGAGCGGATGGAATTACGCAACGGTGACAGTATCGAGGGGCAAGTTATTTCTATCGTCGATGGAGTCATCAATGTTAAAACTCCATTCCGCGAAGTGAAATTACCTATTGAAGCCTTACGATCGGTTGCTTTAAAGCCCGTCGAACTTGAACGCTGCAAACGTGAAAATGGTGATGTCCGCGCATGGTTTCCCGACGGGTCGTCGATGGTTTTTCGACTTGATCGTCTCATCGGAAACAAGATTTCAGGCACCAGCCAGAACTTCGGAAAAACAGAATTCGAGATCACTGCGTTTAACCGAATCGAGTTCAACATCTACGATCCAAAATCAGAGTAAATCCTCCCGGCTAAGTGAGAATTACGAAAGAAACGCCAGACTTTGCTTTGGCATCTCCATTTTATTTCATTGGCTTCATGAAGCTCACAAAGGAGTTCCGGACTCCGCGATCGGTCGACTATAAACTCCTGGA
>Ga0209190_1002031_pt1 | contig 13865 bp, 26 predicted proteins | sample M_140205_XF_Meta_FD_187315 | JGI IMG/M metagenome (GOLD analysis project Ga0209190, IMG submission 187315) | Freshwater microbial communities from Lake Montjoie, Canada to study carbon cycling - M_140205_XF_MetaG (SPAdes) (version 2) | ecosystem: Environmental > Aquatic > Freshwater > Lake... | reverse complement strand
TTTATAGACCGTACGGAACTGACGCTCAAGCAACCCGTAAATCCGGCGGACCTTCTGTTTTTCGCGAAGCTGGACACCATAGCCGGACAGGCGGCTGTTTTTTTGTCCGTGCTGACCTGGCGGATAGTTCCGCCGCTCGACAGCACATTTATCAGTAAAGCACTTGTCACCCTTGAGGAACAGCTTCTCCCCTTCGCGGCGGCACTGCCGGCATTTTGCGTCTAGATTTCTGGCCACAGCCGATTCTCCTTAGATGCGACGCCGCTTCGGCGGGCGGCAACCATTATGCGGCACCGGCGTCACGTCGGCGATGCTTGTAATTTTGAAACCAAGAGCGTTAAGAGCACGCATCGCGGACTCGCGACCCGGCCCCGGGCCCTTGATACGAACCTCCAGGTTCTTCACCCCACACTCCTGCGCAACTTTGCCAGCATGTTCGCCCGCAACCTGAGCCGCGAACGGAGTGGACTTCCGCGAACCTTTAAAACCAGCCGAACCAGACGTCGCCCAAGACAGCGCATTGCCTTGACGATCGGTTATGGTAATCACGGTGTTGTTGAAGGAAGCGTGGATGTGGGCGATACCTTCCGCCACATTCTTCTTCACTTTTTTCCGCACCCTTGTATTTGCTTTTGCCATATTTTTAACTTTCCATTCTCAGCGTTACATTACGCCGAAACTGCCTTCATGAGTTTAACTGCGGCCTTGCGCGGTCCCTTACGGGTACGAGCATTAGTGCGAGTGCGCTGCCCACGAACAGGCAAGCCGCGCCGATGCCGCAAACCCCTCCAAGTTCCCAAGTCCATCAGGCGCTTGATGTTCATCGAAACCTCGCGACGCAGATCGCCCTCGGTGGCGAATTTAGCCACCTGCTCGCGCAGCTTCTCCATCTCCGAGTCAGAGAGGTCCTTGATCTTAGTGATCGTGTTAATACCTGCGGCAACACAGATCAAGCGCGCACGGCTGCGCCCGACGCCATAGATTGCCGTCAAGGCAATTTCTGCATGCTGATGATTTGGAATGTTTACCCCACCGATACGGGCCATATTCGTCTACCTTATTGCGGTCAATGCGCCAAAAAACAGAAAGCCTAAGATTATAACCGGTTAATTTGCTTCAGCATACGCTGGAACAGTGCCTAACCCTGACGTTGCTTGTGACGAGGATCTTTGCAAATTATCCGAACCACCCCCTTGCGGAGGATTATTTTGCAATTGCGGCAAACCTTCTTTACCGATGCGCGTACTTTCATGATTACTCCTTACTATCCCGTCAGTATCATTTCGCGCGGAACGTAATGCGACAGCGCGTTAAATCGTATGGCGACACTTCTACTGTCACCTTATCACCAGGCAGTATGCGTATATAGTGCATACGCATTTTTCCAGAGATATGGCCAAGCACGGTATGGCCATTTTCCAGTTTTACCCGAAATGTTGCGTTTGGCAGGGTCTCAACAATCTCGCCCGCCATTTGTATCGTTTCTTCTTTAGACATCTAGCGCGCCGGGAAAATGCCGCCGGCCTTGAAATTCGCTTTTTTAAGCAGGCTCTCGTATTGATGACTCATGATGTAATTCATAACCTGCGAACGAAAATCCATGGTGACGACAACTATAATCAATAGACTAGTGCCGCCGAAATAGAACGGTACCTGTTTCCAAACAATCAAGAACTCAGGTAATAGGCAAACCAACGTGACATATACAGACCCAACCAATGTCAACCGCAACATAATCTTTTCGATATAACGAGCCGTCTGCTCACCGGGGCGAATACCGGGAACAAATGCGCCGCTTTTCTTCAAGTTATCTGCAGTTTCTTTAGGGCTAAACATCAGCGCCGCATAGAAATAACAGAAGAACACTATTGCAGCGGAGTAGAGTAATACGTAAATCGGCTCGCCAGGGCGTAGGGTGTTCGCAATGTCAGCGAGCCAACGCATATCCTGCCCCGACCCGAACCAGCTTCCCAGCGTAGCAGGGAACAAAATAATACTTGAAGCGAAGATCGGAGGGATCACCCCTGACATATTCAGCTTCAACGGCAAATGTGACGCCTGACCACCATATATCTTCCGACCCACCTGCCGCTTGGCGTAGTTGATCAGAATCCGACGCTGCCCACTCTCCACAAAACAGACCAAAGCAGTTACGCCAATGACCAGAAATGCCACAATAAAAATAAATAATATCGAAAATGCGCCCGTGCGCTGGAGTTCGAGAGTACCCGCCACGGCCTGCGGCAGGCCCGCGGCGATGCCGCTAAATATGATTAATGAAATCCCATTCCCAAGTCCGCGCTCTGTGATCTGCTCGCCAAGCCACATTAAAAACATAGTGCCCGTCACCAAAGTCAGCATAGTAATCAAGCGAAACGTTAACCCCGGCTCCAAAACGAGACCGCGCTGTGACTCAAGCGCAATAGCGATTCCCAATCCTTGGAAGCAAGCAAGAACTGCCGTGCCGTAGCGCGTATACTGTGTAATCTTGCGTCGACCGGACTCCCCCTCTTTCTTCAAGGCTTCCAGAGTAGGAGATACAACCGTCATCAACTGCATGATAATCGACGCAGAGATATAGGGCATGATGCCCAACGCCAAGATCGTAAATCGCGAAAGAGCGCCGCCAGAGAACATGTTGAACATGTCCAATATGCCGCCCTTCTGAGATTTAAAAAGGTCCGCTAACGCTACAGGATCTATGCCAGGAACAGGTATATGCGCGCCGACGCGATACACGATCAGCGCACCAAGCAGAAACATCAAGCGACGTTTTAAGTCGCCCATCTTGCCCTGCATGCTGAACATAGAATCCTGAGTTGCCAACTTAATCAGCCCTATTTCGCTTTCTTGCCGCCAGCACCATCTTTGGCACCTTTGGATTTGGAGGCAGGCTGAGCATCAGCTACAACCTTTACCTTCTTGACCTTGGGCTTCGCTTCCGCCGTAGCCTCTGCCGCAGCCGCGATCTTGGCATTCTCCTCAGCGATAGTCGCCGAGTTCGTGGCAGCACGCTCTTCGGCTTTGGCTATTGCCGCGACGCGCGCGGCAGCTTTTTTACCCTTACCCTTAGGCGCCTCGAGAGCAGGAGCGACCTCGATCGAACCACCGAGGGCCTCAACCGCCGCGCGCGCTCCCTTGGACGCCAGCAAACCGGAAAGAATGACCTTACGTTTCAGTTCGCCACACAAAATGACTTTGGCTGTTAGCGCATGTATTGAAACGATACCGGCTGCCTTCAAAACAGAAATATCGATGACATCCTCTTTGACGCGGTTAAGGTCCCCGCTACGCACCTCAGCGGTATCGTTCCGCATCTGCGAGACAAACCCACGCTTAGGCAAACGGCGCTGCAACGGCATCTGACCGCCCTCAAAGCCCACCTTGTGAAAACCGCCTGCACGCGAGCTCTGACCCTTGTGGCCGCGGCCAGCTGTCTTGCCAAGTCCGCTACCAATTCCGCGCCCGACGCGCCTTTTTGCGTGCTTTGCGCCTACTGCTGGCTTAATTGTATTAAGTAACATTTATCCCTCACATTTCACGAGATAATTAACCCGCTTGATCATGCCGCGTGTCTCAGGAGTATCGATCACCTCTACCGTGTGATTGATCCGACGCAAACCCAACCCCAACATGGTCGCCCGATGTGACCGCACTGTCCCGATAATGCTTTTGATCTGCGTAACCTTGACGGTTTTAACCGCCGATTTTTCTTTTGCCATGATTACCCCGTGACCTCTTCAACCGTCTTGCCACGTTTAGCAGCCACATCAGCCGGCGAGTTCATTGCCTGCAAACCATTAAGCGTTGCCCGAACGACGTTATAGGGGTTCGTTGACCCAATGATTTTCGCCAAGACGTTGGTAACCCCCAACACCTCAAACACCGCCCTCATCGGTCCGCCTGCGATAATTCCAGTTCCATCCGAAGCTGGCTGCATGTAGACACGCGCGGCGCCGTGACGGCCGACCACAGCATGCTGCAACGTTCCACCCTTGAGACTGATTTTGACCAGCTTACGCCGCGCCTCGTCCATGGCCTTCTGCACAGAAACAGGCACCTCTCGCGCCTTACCCTTACCCATGCCAACACGACCGTCGCCGTCACCAACTACGACCAAAGCCGCAAAACCCATTACCCGGCCGCCTTTAACGACCTTAGTAACACGATTGATCGCAACCATTTTTTCGCGCAGTCCATCCGTGCGTTGCTCGCCGGTAGACATCTTATTTGCCTGGAGTTTGCCCATATCCCGCCCTGACTAAAACTTAAGTCCGTTTTCACGCGCTGCGTCGGCAAGTGCCTTGACGCGCCCATGATAACGATAGCCGCTACGGTCAAATGCAACCGCCTCGACACCCGCTTGCTTGGCCTTCTCAGCAATACGCTTACCGATCAAAACCGCAGCTGCCACATTACCGCCATTCTTCAAACTAGCGCGCACCTCTGGCTCAACGGTAGACGCACAAGCGAGAACCTTAGATCCCGTTGCGTCTATGACTTGCGCATAGATGTGACCATTCGAGCGGTGTACAGTCAAACGGACCGCGTGCACATTTTTTATGACGTGACGCGTGCGCTTTGAGCGACGGACGCGTGCTTGATTCTTGTCTTTCATGACAACCTCTATTTCTTCTTGGTCTCTTTAAGCACGACAGTCTCGTCCGAGTACCGCACACCCTTACCCTTGTAAGGTTCCGGACTGCGATAGGCACGCACTTCCGCAGCAATCTGACCGACAACCTGCTTGTCGATTCCTTTGATCAAGATTTCCGTCTGAGTCGGAGTCTCTACCTTAATGCCGACAGGCATCGGATGCACTACCGGGTGCGAGAACCCCAGCGTAAGATTTAACTTATCGCCCTGCGCCTGAGCACGGTATCCAACGCCAACCAGCAAGAGTTTCTTTTCAAACCCTTTGGTTACGCCTGTTACCATATTCGCAAGCAATGCTCTCGTCGTACCAGACATCGCGTCTGCCGCATGTGAATTACCGACCGGCGAAATGCGCAACTCTTTCTCTACCATGTCCACAGTCACATGCGGAGACAAGATGCGCTTGAGAACCCCCAGCGGACCCTTAATCGAAATCTCACCGTTGCCGATATTGACCTCCACATTACCAGGGAGCTCAACAGGCGCTTTACCTATTCTAGACATCGCAATTCCTCGTTTGCCGCTTCAACTATGCAACGATGCACAGTACTTCGCCACCGATACCAAGACCGCGCGCTTTGCGGTCGGTCATCACACCTTTTGAGGTGGACACGATGGCGACACCGAGACCGTTCATGACCTTCGGGATACTGTCACTCTGCTTATAGATACGCAGCCCCGGTCGACTCACACGTTCAATCTTTTCTATGACAGGGCGCCCGGCGTAATACTTGAGACCAACCTCAAGCGTCGGCTTACCCTCGGCTGCGGTCAACGCGAAGTCATCGATATACCCCTCGTCCTTTAGGACTTTGGCAATCGCTGCTTTCACCTTGCTAGCAGGCATCGATACAGAAATTTTTTCCGACATCTGCGCATTACGAATGCGCGTCAACATATCGGCAATAGGATCACTCATACTCATGGTATTGGCCTTTCTTGCGACTTACCAGCTCGCCTTGATCACGCCCGGGATTTCCCCACGCATGGCAGTTTCGCGCAGCTTCGTGCGACCGAGGCCGAACTTTCGATAGACACCACGGGGACGTCCCGTTATTGCGCAGCGGTTACGCAAACGCACCGGGCTTGCATTACGCGGCAACTTTTGTAACTTCAGCCGCGCCTCGTACCGCTCTTCCGGGCTCAATTTCTGATCATTTATCAGAGCCATCAACTCCGCACGCTTGCCGGCGAATTTCTTCACCGTTTCACGACGATTCTGATCGCGCAGTTTCAAAACGAGTTTTGACATGGTTCAGTTCCTGAACGGAAATTTGAATGCCGCCAACAACGCTTTTCCTTCGTCGTCGTTTTTGGCGCTGGTGGTTATGGTGATGTTCATACCGCGTATAGCGTCAATTTTGTCGTATTCAATCTCAGGAAAAATAATCTGTTCCTTAATTCCGAAATTGAAGTTGCCACGACCATCGAAGGACTTGGATGATATCCCCCGAAAATCGCGTATACGAGGAATCGCAACCGTAACCAACCGATCAAGGAACTCATACATCCGAACTCCGCGAAGAGTAACCTTACAACCGATCGGATAATTATCACGAATCTTAAAGGTTGCAATCGATTTGCGAGACTTCGTCACCAGCGGTTTTTGCCCGGCGATCTTGTTCATATCGGAGACAGCGTTATCGAGGATTTTCTTGTCCGCGACCGCCTCGCCAACCCCCATATTAAGGGTAATTTTCTCGATACGCGGCACCTGCATCACGGACTTGTAACCAAATTGGGCCGTCAACGCGCCAACCACTGTATCGCGATAATGGGTATGTAGCCGGGCACTACCTGCCGGGATTGTAGCTTTTGCCGGGGATGTCATGCGTCAATCACTTCGCCGTTTGATTTAAAGAAACGCACGCGACGTCCGTCCTCTAACACCCTTATACCAACACGATCAGCTTTCTTCGTGGCCGGGTTAAAGATGGCAACATTGGACACGTGCAATGGCATGTCTTTTTCGACAATGCCGCCCTGTTGGTTCTTCTGAGGGTTTGGGCGCTGGTGCTTCTTAACGCGGTTTATTCCGTCAACCAACACGTGGCCAGCATCCACAACCCGCGCAACTGCCCCGCGCTTGCCCTTGTCTTTGCCGGTAATGACGATTACATCATCACCTTTTTTAATCTTACGCATTCGAATAACCTCGTTAGTTCTTCGCGCCTATAACACTTCCGGCGCGAGCGACACGATCTTCATGAAACGTTCTGTTCTCAGCTCACGAGTCACCGGCCCGAATATACGCGTCCCGATTGGTTCGAGTTTTTGCGTCAACAACACCGCCGCATTACCGTCAAACTTAATCACAGAGCCATCTGCGCGACGAATGCCTTTTGCTGTCCGCACAACAACAGCGTTATAAACCTCACCTTTTTTGACTCGACCACGCGGGGCCGCGTCTTTGATGCTGACCTTAATGACGTCGCCTATGCCTGCGTAGCGACGCTTTGACCCACCAAGCACTTTTATGCACATCACTGCGCGCGCACCGGTGTTGTCAGCAACATCCAAAACGGATTGCATCTGTATCATTTTGCTCTCGCTTTAAAGCTGCACTTACTTCCAACTTGATCCGCTTTTTACGGTCAGTCTTGGAACCCGTGGTTGGGTCTAGGTTGTTCCTTGGTGGCGAACTGCACCTACCCAAGGAAGCGCGCGATTATAAACTGATTCGCGGCCTTGTCCAGAACTTTTTAGTACTTAATTCAAACATACCAAATTCGGACCCGACAAAAAATAACCGGGCCCGAATTTAATTAAATCACTCGCGCTTTTTCAACCAAAGCGGCGACTCGCCAGGCCTTCGTCTTCGATATCGGGCGGCACTCTTCGATGGTCACCACATCTCCCATCTTGCATTCGCCGTTCTCGTCGTGAGCGTGGTATTTCTGTGACCTAGTCATGATCTTTCCATAAAGCGGATGTTTTACACGGCGCTCGACCAGAACAGTCACTGTCTTGTTCATCTTGTCGCTGACAATACGACCCGTCAGCGTACGCTTGTTGGCGGTAGTTTCAGTCATGACTGGCGCACCTTTTCGTTTAACAGCGTGCGCACACGGGCTATGTCACGGCGCACTTTCCTGATCTGACTGGTGTTGGTCAATTGCTGGGTAGCAACCTGCATACGCAGACTAAATTGAGCCTTCAGAAGTTCATTCAATTCCTGCTGTAATTCAGCAGGGTTCTTTTCTCTCAGTTCGCTCGCTTTCACAGCCTAGCCCCCTACCAAACGGTGAACAAAAGTTGTACGCAAAGGCAATTTAGCCGACGCCAGCCGGAATGCCTCACGTGCATCGGCTTCCGCGACGCCATCCATCTCATAGAGGACTTTGCCTGGAACAATTTCCGCAACCCAGTACTCGGGGTTACCTTTACCGTTACCCATACGAACTTCAGCAGGTTTTTGAGAAATCGGCTTGTCAGGGAATATTCTGATCCAGATGCGGCCACCCCGCTTAATATGCCGAGTCATTGCGCGGCGAGCCGCCTCGATTTGACGTGCGGTCAGCCTGCCACGCGTGATCGCCTTGAGGCCGAATTCGCCAAAACTCACCTTATTACCGCGAGTGGCGACGCCTTTATTGCGCCCTTTTTGTTCCTTACGATACTTCCTTCTAGCTGGCTGCAGCATTTTTCGCTCCTGACGTCCTTCTCTTGCGCGGCGCCGCCTTCGGCGGCAGCTTCGGCGCATCTGGTGACGGCATTGAATCGGCGGCTGCCGACGGTGCTGCCACCATTTGTTCGTGCTTGGTCAATATTTCGCCCTTGAAAACCCAAACCTTGATACCGATAATGCCATAGGTCGTCTTAGCTTCTGATGTGCCATAGTCAATATCGGCACGGAGGGTGTGCAGTGGTACACGTCCCTCGCGATACCACTCAGTCCGGGCAATCTCAATCCCGTTCAAACGACCGGCACTCATGATTTTGATACCCTGCGCTCCCAAGCGCATCGCGTTAGTTATTGCGCGCTTCATTGCCCGACGGAACATAATCCGTTTTTGAAGTTGCTGGGCGATTGAATCAGCAATCAGTTGCGCGTCAAGCTCCGGCTTGCGAACTTCTTCGATATTAATGTGCACCGGCACATGAAGGAGCTTTTGCAGCTGCGCCTTAAGCGACTCGATATCTTCGCCTTTTTTGCCGATAACGATACCGGGACGGGCGCTGAAAATGGTGATCTTGGCATTCTTGGCAGGCCGCTCAATGATGATACGACTTACCGCGGCATGCGCAAGCTTCTGCTTGAGGAACTCGCGAACCTTCATGTCTTCCTGCAACATACCAGGGAACGCCTTGCTATTCGCATACCACTTCGAAGACCAATTCCGTAGCACTGAAAGTCGGAAACCGATTGGATGTATTTTTTGACCCATATTTATTTCCTTCCGTCGCCGACGGCGAGGTAAATGTGGCAACTATGCTTGAGCACGCGCACACCACGCCCTTTGGCTCGAGCGTGGAAGCGTTTTAGCACAGGGCCTTTTTCCACGTAAATGCTCACCACTTTGAGTTCGTCGATATCAGCACCGTCATTGTGTTCGGCGTTAGCAATTGCCGATTCAAGAACCTTACGTATGATGGTTGCACCTTTTTTCGGGCTGAACGCTAAAATATTCAGCGCCTTGTCTACCGCCAAGCCGCGAATCTGGTCTGCGACCAAACGCCCTTTTTGTGCAGAAAGACGAACGCCGCTCAATTTTGCAGATGTTTCCATATTGGCTTCCGTTATTTCTTAGGACCGGCAGCCGCCGAACCTGTGCTTGATTTCTTATCACCACCGGCCTTCGAATGTCCCTTGAACGTGCGGGTATGCGAAAACTCACCGAGTTTGTGACCGACCATATTTTCGGAGACATAAACGGGGATATGCTGCCGCCCGTTATGCACTGCGATGGTCAAGCCGACAAAGTCCGGCAGGACGGTTGAACGGCGCGACCACGTTTTAATCGGGCGCTTGTCATTGGATGCACGAGCCGTCTCCACTTTTGCAATCAAGTGATAGTCGACGAACGGGCCTTTTTTAACTGAACGTGCCATATTTATATACCTCGCTATGCGCTGGTCTTGGCGTGACGGCGGCGCACGATCATGCCATTGGTGCGCTTGTTATTGCGCGTGCGGTAGCCCTTGGTCAAAGTGCCCCAAGGACTGACTGGGTGACGACCCGCGGCGGTCTTGCCCTCACCACCACCATGCGGGTGATCGATCGGGTTCATTGCAACACCACGGACAGTCGGACGGATGCCGCGCCAACGTTGGGCCCCCGCCTTGCCGATTGAACGCAAACTGTTCTCTTCGTTACCCACTTCCCCGATGGTTGCACGGCAATTAACGTGCACCTTGCGAATTTCACCTGAACGCAAGCGAAGCTGCGCGTAATCACCTTCACGGGCCAATAACTGGGCAGAAGAGCCGGCCGCGCGCGCCAGCTGAGCACCTTTGCCAGGCATCATTTCGATGCAATGAATAGTAGTGCCAACCGGTATGTTACGAAGCGGAAGCGTGTTACCTGACTTTATAGGTGACTCGGCCCCATTCTGCAATTGCATACCGACGACCAAGCCTTTAGGCGACACGATATAACGGCGCTCGCCATCGGCATAACATAACAGTGCGATATTTGCACTCCGATTAGGATCATGCTCAATGCGCTCGACCTTGGCAACGATTCCATCCTTGTTGCGACGAAAGTCGATTACGCGATAGTTCTTCTTGTGCCCGCCGCCTTGATGCCGCGTGGTTATACGCCCAAGGTTGTTACGACCCGCCTTGCGATTCTTGCTCTCGACAAGCGCGGCGTGTGGGCGCCCCTTATAGAGATCAGGGTTAACGACCTTGACCACCGCGCGGCGGCCAGGAGAAGTCGGTTTGACTTTAATAAGTGCCATTACTTAGCCTCCCCTGCCAAGAAATTAATCTCTTGCCCGGTCTTCAGACGGACGTACGCTTTTTTCCAGTCTTTGCGACGCCCCATGAAACGACCAAAGCGTTTTTCCTTCCCAAGAACATTGGAAACCTGAACGGAAACGACTTCGATCTTCTTCTCTTTGGTGCTGAACATCAGCTCAACGGCGGCTTTGATTTCAGGCTTGGTGGCATCGGTAACTACACGGAACAAATACTGGTTGTTCTTTTCGCCAACAAAAGTGCCCTTCTCGGACACTACCGGCGCGAGCAGAACTTTCATCAACCGCTCAGTATTGCGGATCACGATTGCGGCGGTCATTTAAGGAGCTCCTCGAATTTCGCCACAGCCTTCTTGGTCAGCAGAACATTCGCATGGCGAATCAGACTGATCGGATCAGCATGCGAGGCAGTAACGACATTGACATTTGGCAGGTTGCGCGACGACAGCTCGAGATTTTCATCTACGGCATCCGTTACGATCAGAACCTGTTCAAAACCCATGCTCTTGATTTTTTGCGCAAGCAACTTGGTTTTCGGCGCGTCGATGCTCAGTTGATCAACAACCGTAAGCCGCCCTTCGCGCGCGAGTTGGGAGAGAATTGAACAGACACCAGCACGATACATTTTCTTGTTCAGCTTATGCGAAAAATTTTCGTCAGGCCGGTTCGGAAATATCTTACCCCCTCCGCGCCACAACGGGCTAGAAGTCATACCAGCGCGTGCACGGCCGGTACCCTTTTGCTTAAAAGGTTTTTTCGTGGAGTGTTTTACTTCACCACGGTCTTTCTGCGCACGCGTACCGCGGCGGCCGTTTGCCATATACGCGGTCACAACCTGGTGAATCAGTGCTTCGTTGTATTCACGACCGAACACTTCGTCAGTCGCTGCAACATTAGCGCCCGACTGACCAGCCTGATCTATTAGTTTGAGTTCCATTATTTACCTGCCTTTGCCGGGGCCGGTTTCGCAGCGGGTTTGCCGGCTCTGGTTGCCTTGACCGCGGGGTAAACGGTGACATCCCCGTTTTTCGATCCCGGAATGGCACCACGTACTAACAACAGCTGCCGCTCGGTATCGATACGTACAATCACCAGATTTTGCGTGGTGCGTTTTACGTCGCCGAGATGGCCCGTCATTTTTTTTCCGGGAAATACGCGTCCGGGATCCTGCGCCATACCGATCGAACCCGGCGTGTTATGTGAACGCGAGTTACCGTGCGTAGCGCGATTGGATTTAAAGTGGTGACGTTTGATGACGCCAGCGTAACCCTTACCGATGGTGGTGCCGGCCACGTCAACCTTCTGCCCGACCTCAAAAACGTCGACACCGATCACCGCGCCGACCTTAAGGCTCGCGACTTGTTCCGCGGTAATGCGAAATTCCTTAAGTATGGAACCCGCTTCAATTGCCGCTTTGGCAAAATGACCGGCGGCAGCTTTGGTCACGCGCGTAGCGCGACGAACACCATATGCAACCTGCACTGCGCAATAGCCGTCGGTTTCGGCTGTTTTTAGCTGCGCGACGCGGTTATTCGACACATCCAGCACGGTAACCGGGATGGAATCACCATCATCGGTAAACACGCGGGTCATGCCGATCTTGCGACCGACTAGTCCTAGACTCATCTTAATCACCCTTTCTTTAACCCGCGCTCTGCTCTAGGCCGGACACGGGTGTCGACTGCAATTGGTCGACCATTCACCTTAGGATAAACTCTGATCAAGGATTTTTTTCAAAATTCCCTGACCTCATCCCTGCTTCTACAACTTGATTTCTACGTCCACACCAGCCGGCAAGTCGAGCTTCATCAGCGCGTCAACCGTCTTATCCGTCGGATCAATAATATCCATCAGACGCAAATGGGTACGAATCTCAAACTGGTCGCGCGAAGTCTTGTTCACGTGTGGCGAACGCAACACATCGAAACGCTCTTTTCGGGTCGGCAACGGTACGGGCCCCTTGACGACAGCGCCCGTGCGTTTAGCAGTGTCCACAATCTCAAGCGCTGACTGGTCGATCAATCTGTAGTCAAACGCCTTGAGGCGGATACGAATTTTCTGACTCTTCAAAATTGCCATAGCTTTACTCGATCACTTTAGCAACAACGCCGGCGCCGACAGTCCGGCCACCCTCGCGTATCGCAAAACGCAATCCCTCTTCCATCGCGATCGGCTGAATCAGCGTCACCGTGATCGATATGTTATCCCCAGGCATCACCATCTCCGTTCCCGCCGGCAACTCGATACTACCCGTCACGTCCGTCGTCCGGAAGTAAAACTGCGGCCGATAGCCCTGGAAGAACGGGGTATGACGACCACCTTCGTCCTTGCTCAACACGTATATCTCTGCCGTAAACTTCGTGTGCGGCGTGATCGACGCCGGCTTCGCCAACACCTGACCGCGCTCAACCTCCTCACGCTTCGTCCCGCGCAGCAACACTCCTACGTTGTCACCCGCCTGACCTTGATCAAGCAACTTGCGGAACATCTCAACGCCCGTGCACACCGTCTTCAGCGTCGGCTTCAAGCCCACAATCTCGATTTCCTCGCCAACCTTCACAATACCGCGCTCAATCCGACCCGTTACCACCGTGCCACGGCCCGAGATCGAGAACACGTCCTCTACCGGCATCAGGAACGTGCCGTCCAGCGCACGCTTCGGCTCCGGAATATAACTGTCGAGCGCCTCGGCCAGCTTCAGAATCGCCAACTCACCCAACTCGCCCTTGTCGCCCTCAAGCGCCTTCAGCGCCGAGCCCACGACGATCGGCGTGTCATCACCAGGAAAGTCATACTTCGACAACAGCTCACGAACTTCCATCTCCACCAGCTCGAGAAGCTCTTTGTCGTCTACCATGTCCGCTTTGTTCATGAACACAATGATGTACGGTACACCCACCTGGCGGGCCAGCAGAATGTGCTCGCGCGTCTGCGGCATCGGGCCGTCAGCAGCCGAAACCACCAAGATCGCGCCGTCCATCTGCGCCGCACCCGTGATCATGTTCTTCACATAGTCAGCGTGACCCGGGCAGTCTACGTGCGCGTAGTGACGGTTCGCCGTCTCATACTCAACGTGCGCCGTGTTGATCGTAATCCCGCGTGCCTTCTCTTCCGGCGCCGCATCAATCTGGTCGTAGGCCTTCGCCTCTCCACCAAACTTCGCCGACAACACCGTCGTGATCGCCGCCGTCAACGTCGTCTTGCCGTGGTCTACGTGCCCAATCGTGCCAACGTTTACGTGTGGCTTCGTACGCTCAAATTTGCCCTTGGCCATAATCGTTCCTTCAG
>Ga0209190_1002028_pt1 | contig 13877 bp, 19 predicted proteins | sample M_140205_XF_Meta_FD_187315 | JGI IMG/M metagenome (GOLD analysis project Ga0209190, IMG submission 187315) | Freshwater microbial communities from Lake Montjoie, Canada to study carbon cycling - M_140205_XF_MetaG (SPAdes) (version 2) | ecosystem: Environmental > Aquatic > Freshwater > Lake... | reverse complement strand
GAGAAGAAACCTAAGGAAGAGAAGAAACCTAAGGAAGAGAAGAAACCTAAGGAAGAGAAGAAACCTAAGGAAGAGAAGAAACCTAAGGAAGAGAAGAAAACAAAAAAATCTAAGAAAGAGTCTGGATTTACACTATTTTGTGATGAAGAACGTGATTCTTTTAAAGAAAATAATCCCAATTTAAATGGTCAACAGTTAGTTAAACAACTAACAAAAGCATGGAATTTACTTGAAGAAGAAGAAAGGTCTGATTATAATGATAGAGCAAGTTCGTAATAAAAATGAAATTAAATATTAATATTAATAAATATTAAAATGTCTTTACCTTTTACTTATTTAAAAATGTTGCAACATATACCATCTAATAGAGGTTATATAATAAACGGTGTTAAGTATTATGGACATCAAAAATATGTTGATAATGATAAAAATGTAGTATTAATGTCAGTTGATGATAAACATATACATACATGGATTCGAAAAGAATACGTTGAATATGTTGAATATATTAATGAATTTACAGGTTCATTTCATAAAAAAATTATTTCTAGCAACTCTATGACACCTTGTCCTGCTGAATTACACAATTCAGGTCTTTGTTTAGATAAAAACAATTTAAATCATTTAAAATACTATTATCATTTTGCTAAATACAAAAATAAAAATATTGTTATAAATGGTGATATGGTTGAATGTAAATATAAAAAAGATAAATGCTGGGAGAGTCATAACGGATTACATTGTAATGTTTTTTATCATAAATAAAATTGGAATATAAATATTATTTAATAATATTTATACTAATTAAAAATTTTATTTAATATTAAAGAGTTAATAAATTAAATAAATGTCTAGATATGGTGAAATAATTAATCCAGAGTACAATCCAGAAAAAAATTATGTATATGATGCATTTTCTAATTATTATAATAATCCATTATTAACTAAAATTAAAGATGTTGAAAATTATAGTATGTATATATGTAAAATATATGCGTTACTAGGTAACGCGTATAGGTATTTAATAATTTTTATTGAAAAAGATTTGGAAATAATTGGAAAACAAAAATTTCTAAAAGACTGTCAATGGGTCTCATTACAAACAAGAACACTAGAAGATCAGCATAAAGTTTTAACTCATAAATACACAATAGAAAGTAAACATCCTATTAATCAAAAAATAAACGTAAAATCAAGAAGTGAGAATGAAAGTACTTATGAGTGTGAACTATTTCCATTAACAGTAACTCTTTTACACACACGAAAAGATAGTATGTATCAATATCAACCAGGAGGTACACTTATAAGTGCTTTAGAAACATTTCAAACTGTTATAAATTTTAAAAATTAATTTATATTGTTTTCATATTTATATTTACTTTTTCTGTAATATTTGTATTATTTTCAGTTATTCTTTGTTTCATGTTTTCAAGTTGAGGAATAAGATCAATTAAAAATTGATCATTTTCACTATTTTCTTCAAAAAATTCAAATGGTTTTGCTATAATACAATTATTTGGCTGACTTTTATGAACATCATCTTTAAAATCATCTAAAATAACAGTATTTTTTTCTGAATAACCCATCAATTTATATTTCTCCCATAACATACATAATTCTTTTGAATATTTTTTATCATTTTTTGATATATCACAGTGATATGAAAAGAAAATAAAATCAAGTTTTCTTTCAGGCTTTTTGTTTATTATGATATTTTCAATAATAAATAAAGCATAATCTTTACTTGCTGCTGTCCAAATACTTACATTAAAATTTTTGAAAACATAATCAAGAAACTCTTGTAAATAAGGTCTGCTAAATATTTTGTACATATCATCTAATACATCAACTCTAAATAAATCCATTTTTGTTTTTAATGAATCTGAATTAACTTTATCTATTTCTTCTGAACTTATAAGTGTTTGATCTAAATCAAGAATAAGATTATGTTTTTTTAACATTTATATTAAGTAATATAAATATTTAAGTATTATTTATTAGTTTATTAGCAGGATGTCCAACTGGCGGAGGTGGAGCATCATCTTCTCTCATCTTTGCTAATTCTTTTGCTTTATTCATAATATCATTAGATGAATTTTTATTAATTGCTATTTTTGCATCATTTTTTCTTACATCTGGTTCTTCTCCTTTAAATAAATCATCTATTTGAGAATAATTACCAGAATCTTCTCTAAGTCTAGCAATAGGTTTAGGTATAGATTTAAAAGGTTCCAACTGTTCCAATGTATTGTTTTGTTTTTTTATTTTTTTTCTATTATGCTTAGTTTCAGTTCGACTTTGATCACGGTTTTGATTACTTTGATCACGGTTTTGATTACTTTGATCACGGTTTTGATTACTTTGATCACGGTTTTGATTACTTTGATCACGGCTTTGATCACGGTTTTGATTACTTTGATCACGGTTTTGATTACTTTGATTACGGTTTTGATTACTTTGATCACGGCTTTGATCACGGTTTTGATTACTTTGATCACGGTTTTGATCACGGTTTTGATCACGATTTTGATCACGGTTTTGATCACGGGTTTGATTATAGTTTTGATCACGGGTTTGATTACGACTTTTATCACAATTTTGATCACGATTTTGATCACGGGTTTGATTATACTTTTGATCAAAACTATAATCAAAATCGTGATCAAGATTTTGATTATAGTTTTGATTATAGTTTTGATTACGACTTTGATTATAGTTTTTATCATGACCACTACTTTGATCAATATCACGGTATTGATTACTATCTTCTATTTGTCTTTTAATATATTGTTGATCTATATTTTTATTTGATAACTGATCAGGTTTAAATGATGAAATAATTTCATCAATCCATTTAAAACAATGTACACCTTCATATTTTTCTATTATTCCATCTGAAAAAACAACTAAAATACAAGGAACTGATGTAATATTAATTTGTTTATTTTGTATTATTCTATTACGAATTTCTTTATTATCAATACATAAGTTTTGTAAGCCAATTTTAAAAAAATCTACTCCACTTAAATTCATTGTATTCATAATTTGTTTAGAAGTGTCTGAATATTTGCTATATAATAATACAGAAAAATTTTGTTCCATTTAATTGTATTAAAATTAACATTTAAATAGAAATGTTAATTTTCAAAGTCATTATATAAAATATGTTTATAAACATATTTTATATATAATAAATGGAATACGGTACTAACATTTATATCGATGATCAGTATATGAAGCATGTAGGTTATTCAGAAGATATATGTAATTCTGATTGTATACCTAATAAATTACCTAATTATATGGGAAACAGTGCTTTTGAAAAAACTACGGCTAGCGGTATGCAAATTTATTATTCTCAAAATAATATTGATAAAATATCAAAAAAAATAACTGAACTTTTACAAGGTGTTGATAAACAAAACAGAAGAATAATTATACCAAATAAAACTATAACAAATGTAATGTCTGATGTTTACGAAAATTTTAAACCAGCAACAGGAGATATATACTCTAGATATACTATACCTGGAAGTGGTAATTCTAATTATTTACAAACTATGATAGACCAAGTAATTAATATAATAACAACTGATGTAAAAGTTAATTTAGGAATGGACGAATGTAACTCTAAATTATCAATTTGGACTACAATATTAGGTGATTTTAACGAACACGGTTTAAGAAGACACGCACCTATAAAATTAAGAGAAAAAAGACCAATGCCAATGGCATTTAATATGAATTACTAAAATTTTAATTTTTCTTCATATAAAACCCCTATAGATTTAAAACTTAAAATATCATTAATATACCCGTGTTTTTTATATTCTATTTTGTTAAAACTACTTCTGAATTGATCAATTGTCAAATCACCTCCGTATTGAATTAATTTTCTCCAATGAGGAGCTTCTTCAATACAAGTTACAGAAGATGGATACACGTCATTATACATTTTTAAAAGTAACATTTCTGACAGTCCATACATAGAATTATTTTTAGTGTCTATAATGTAAGCCATACAACAATTAAAAGAACAAAATATACCATCTGTCACATAATAATTTTTATGTATAGTTTTAAGCCGGTCGTCTAATCCTTTATCTATGTCTTTCATCTTTGAATTAGTTATTTGTTCTTTAATTGTATAAGTATCTTTACTAATTTCTGAAAAATACTTTTTAATTGCCTGACTTGGAACAAATTTAATCGGACATCCAATTGGAAATACACTGTCTGGAATTTTATTTTTACACCAAAAACAATTATATTTTACACATAATTCATTAATTTCCATTTTACTTGAAAAATCAATCATTGAAACTACGCATTTATGAATTTTTTTGGCTTCGTCTAAAAACGATACAATTTCTGGTATATTTTTATTAATAGAAAGATCTGATATTTTTGTTGTATTAGAAGGAGCTTTACTAGTAATACTTGAGTTAACAGTTATACCAAATTTTTGTTCTACTTTGTCAGTGTTTATATCTTTTAAAGTAAATGAGTATTTTGTTTTCATTTATTTTTTATATTTCTTATTTATGAAAATCGTTTTTTTAATTGAACCTAAATATAAATGTATATTAATATGTTTAATAATATGTTTTGTGATTTTCATACAATTATTAAGCAATTTGATTTTACTACAAAAATTATTATTGCTTTTTTTTTTATACTATTATCTATAGATACATTTATGAGTTTTATGTTTTTATTATTTATAATTGTTTATTACATAAAAAAGAAAATATATATAAATAAAATGATTAAAAGCCCAATAGTTACAGTTTCTAATCCTAATCTTAATTTTAAATCAAATTCGTTAAGTTCTAATGAAGCTTATTCAAATATAAATAATAACTTTAATACACCTGAAAGCTTTAGCACAATAAACAACAATATAAAAAATTTTTATAATGATTTTCCATCAAATGATAATTCTACTAAAATAGCACATGATATTATAAATAATAATTTTAAAAAAAATAGCCACTTTTTTTGTAATGATGACGTTCTTATTGATCCTAATAATTACGTATCTAAAAATCAAGCATTAGCAGGTAGACCAAACCCAAAGACATTAATAGCTCCTGTTGTTGTTGCTCCTGCTATGGACTTAGACCACTGGAGATCAAATAATTTAATTAACCATTCTCATATTAATACTGCAAGTCAAATAGATACATATTTATCTGGATATGAAGTATCAACTTGTTGCGCTCCTAATAATATAGTTGAAAATTACAACGATGTAAATTATATAGGAATATCCGATAAATGTAGACCAGCTAACGAAATACTTAACAAAATACCAAAATTTAGTCAAATTCCTGTTCCTATTCCTGTTGTACAATCAAATAATACTTTTATTGAAAGTTACGAATTTCCTTATGATAAAAATTTTATACCAAATAAATATGAAGTAAATAATCCGTACGGATTAGTAAATACAGAACGCGGATATAATCCAAATCAACTTCAATATAATTTACCTTCTAATCTTGCAGTTGGAAATTGTGAAAAAGAACAATCGTTAAATCAATTTAACAAAAATCTATTTACTCAAACTATACAACCAGATATATTTACACACAGTGAAATTATAGAACCTATTAATAGCAACATAGGTATATCATTTACTCAACAATTTAAACCAACCACTTATTCAGTTGATAAACACGGATTAACTTTTACTGAACATGACCCTCTTTTATACAATCCAAATACTTCTAGTAAACTACCAATGGGTATTACAGAAGCTGATGTTTATGATCCTAGATTTTATGGATACGGAACTTCTTATAGATCATATACAGATGAAATGACAGGACAACCAAGATTTTATTATGATGATATTAATTCTATTAGAATGCCTAATTATATATCTAGAAGTAACATTGATTTTGCTAACTATGCTGATACATATGGTCCATTAAACAATTCTAATCAATATGGTAACTCAAACAATAGTCAAATACGAGATTTAGCCCAAAATTCTTTTTTAAATTCTTCATTGCAACAAAGAACAGAATTACAAGAACGACTTATGAGGAAACGTAACAATGAAATGTGGCAACTTAGAAAATATCCTATCAGAAGAAAGTAAAATTTTAAATTTTACTTTAAATTTTAAAATCTTAAATTTTAAAATCTATAAAAAACTTTTTTAAAGTATGTTTCTTTAGCCTTTTAACATCTCTAAATTACAACTACCATATGTAAAATTAAAACAAAGCATTTGACCACCTTGCTGAATATTTTTCTTGGTTATGTTTCCACATTTGTTTTGCTAGTAAATCTTCTCTATAATATTGAGTATCTTTTATAAAAGATAAAGAATACTCTCCAGTTACATCAGATGGATCTCCATTAATTCTATCATACTTTTCATTTACTATACGATTATATTCTGGTTTAATATTACCCATTGGATCTTTATATAAAAATCCAACATCAGTAACTTTTTTAGAAAATATTGGTTTGTAAAAAGCATCTTCTAAATCTTTGTCAATGTAATAAGATATTTGACCTGAATTTACGTCAGCATATGATTTGTATCTTTGACCATAAAAATCTAAACTACTATCTGTGTTTAAAGTATCTATTTTGTTAGTAACTTGTACAGGAGGTGAATCAAGTTGTAACCAAGTTCCTGCTGCTGCATTGTATAAACGGGGATCAGAATTTAAGTATGTTGTTCCTTTACATAGATTATTCGGGCAAGTTTCAGAATTAATAACATCATAATTTTTATTAGTTTTATCACTATATACGTTTTTATTAAGAATTGAAATATTAGAATTAAATCTATCAGATGGTTCTTGGTTTACCTTAAACATTTGTTTTGTATAACAATCATCGTAATTTGAATATAAACATCCTCTTATAGACATATTTGTTGGAACTCCATTTTCAGGATTAAAATTTTTATTACAATTATAACAATTACAACAAGATTTTTTATAATCATAAACCTGTTGCATTTATTATATCTTTTATTTAGTTTTTGATTAAAATTTTACAACTTCTAAATGTATGTATTACATTAAAGGTTCCACTCATCGTCATAATCGTTTTTATTATAATCTCTAGCTTTTTTTAACTGGGTGTTCATCGTACTAAGCCTTTTTGTTTCAATCCTATCGTTATGAGTATCAAACACATAATAGGATAAAATAAAAATAAATATAGCTATACATATAGCTACAGCTATTGCTATGAAAACTTTTTTAACAGTAGACATAGATGATGAGGTATTACTTACATTTTTTAAAGCTTTTTTTACTTTATCCATTACAGAAGTAACAGAAGGTTTAGGACTCTCAATAGGAAGAGGTTTTATACATTTATTACAATTTTTACAAGGATCATCAACAGAACAAGTAAGTCCAAATAATTTTTGTCCTTCGTTATTGGCTATAACATAATTTCCATCTTTGTCTTTTTTTATAAAATATTGACTTTCCATAATTTATTTATAATAATTTTTTTAAATTATTATAAAATATTTTTTAAACATACTAACTATAATTTTTAAAATGTAAAAATTATAGTTAGAAATCGTCATAATTATTTTCATAGTATCCTTTATACACTGGCTTGTCTTTCTTCTCAAAAAATTTTTTAAATTTTGATAATAAATTTTCAATAAAGGGTTCTTTAGGTTCACTACTAGAATCAATATAATTATCAATATTATTAGATTTATATTTTTCATAAATCTTATATATTATATATATAACCAATATTAAAATTAAAAAATATAATAGATATTTTTTTACATCTATATTATTTGAAGATTTAATATTTAAAAGAGGAACAGTATTACGATTACAAGAATTACATTGATTACAAGAATTACAAGAATTACATTGATTACAAGAATTACATTGATTACAAGAATTCTCGTTTTTATCTTTTGTTAAAACATGATTTTGCATTATTTATTATTTATAATATTTTTTATTTTAATATTCTAAACATCCATACATTTGTTTTTGCGTTGAAGATAAATTTAGATCAGAACAATTTATAGTAGTATTATTTTTATATGAAAATTTAATACAATATATAATTAGAAAAAACAAAGCTAAGCATACTATAATTAAAATGTACGATGATGTAAATAGACTTTTTTTAGTAGATTTATGGCTTTTAAGAGGATCAACACAATTTTTACAATTTTTACACGGATCATCTAGTGAAGAAGTAAGAGTGCATATTTTTTTTAAAGTGTAAGAATTAGGATTTTTTTTTGATTTAACAGGACTTGCTATAACATAATTTTGATTTTCATCTTTTGTTATTAAATATTGATTTTGCATAATTTATTTATAATAATTTTTTTAATATTTACATACAATTTGTTTATATCACTTTACTTTATATGGCACATAATTTGAACAATCATGTTTAGCGTTGTATTTTATCCATTTGTTATTGGTATAGTCAAATGACTTATTATTAGGATACATAAAAGTACGTCCTCTGTAATATGCTTTATATATTAAATAGTTATATTTTTTATATAAAATATATATAATTATAACAAATAAAGCCAATCCTATGGTAATTAAAATGTATGATAAGGTAGATAGATCCGTTTTAGTATTTTTCAAAGATTTATTTTTATATTGTTCACATACTTTTTTTAACTTATTTTTAGGATCTTTTGTTATTTCCATAATTTATTTATTAACAGAAATAAATTATAAAATTTTTTTAAAGTATGTCCATTTATGAACGTCCATCATGCAAAAGTGGGTATTGGTCCCAAAGTGAATCCTCAATATTGTTTGAATTAAATATGTTATCTAAGTCTTCCTTTACATATGAGTCTAAATACCTTTCTTTCTTACAAAATGAATGTATTGTAAAAAATAAACAAGCCAATACTATGGCAATTAAAATGTACGATAATATAGATAGACCTTTTTTAGTTTGTTTTACATTACGATTTTTAACAACAGGATTAACACTAGGATTATTACAATTTTTATATGGATCTACTAAAGAAGTAAGAGTGCGTATTTTTTTTAAAGTGTAATGATTAGGATTTGTTTTTGATTTAACAGGACTTGCTATAACATAATTTCCATTTTCATCTTTTGTTATTAAATATTGATGTGGCATAATTTATTATATATATATAATTTTAAAAATTTATGGAAAAAGTTAAGTAATATAAAATGATACAAAAAATTATATATATAATAGCTATTATATTGATAACGGTTTATTATTTGTTTAATACACCTAACACACCTAACACACCTAACACACCTAACACACCTAACACACCTAACACACCTAACACACCTAAATCGTTAAAAAGTATTAAAAATAAAATAAACACTAACGATGTAAAAGAAGATATAGAATTTATTAATCCAGCTCCTTACGAAACGGGATACATTACGTCTCCTCAAACACTTGCTAATTGTGCAAACGGATGCAGTGCTAATGTAATGTACCCAATACAGCCGCCTTATGTTAAATACGGAAAATGGAAAAATGGAGGTAATTGTTGTTCAGGTTTATGTGATAATTTAATATTTAATTCTCCTCCGTAGATGAACTTAAAATATCAGAAATTTCTTTTGATATTTTGTTTACCGTTAGTTCTGACAGTAAAACTTTTTTTGTAAATTGTTTTAATGAAATTTCTTTTTGTTTTTGACAAATCCAAAAATATACTAATCCTGATGCTACTGATTGAGGTCTGCTTCTATTAAGTCTAGAAGATTTATTTTTTATGTGATTATATAAATCAACAACTTCTTTTTTTTGATCTGCAGTTGCGCTAAATTTATCCATAATTTCTTCAACTAAATTTATAGGTGTAATATAAGTAGTGCGAACACTTGAATTTTTAGGTGCGTATAAATTAACATGTTTTAAACCTTTTAAACCTGTTTTTCTATTTAAATTAAAAGCTTGGATAAGCTTTTCATGACTTTGAGGTTTTCCTGATAATTTATAGGCGTGAAATATACAGGCAAATACTATTGCTTTTCTAGAATTACCCCTAAATATTTGACCATATGTTACTTGAAAATATAATTTATTTGCTTCAGATATTATTTTATCACTAAATCCCATATTTTCTACATCTTTATTTATATTTCTGTCGTCTGATTTTCTCATTTGAACTCTATTTGGATCTGATGTATGTTTTGTATCAGATTGACCACCATAATAACTCCATTCTTTTGTATTTTGTATTTTTTTAGATATTTCTTCTCCACAGTCAGTACATACATCAACTCCTTTTTCGGATAAAATATTAAAATGATTACACAAAAATTCATCTGTTTCAAAAAAATTTATTTCATTTTCTTCAATTGATTCAATTGATTCAATTGATTCAATTGATTCATTTTTAGTGTCTTGGTTTTTAGATATTTTAAAATTTTCATAAGCAGTAAGTGATTGATTAAAAAGTTCAAAATTTGCCATAAGTTTTATGATAATATTAAATTGAAACAATTTAATTCATTTTTTATATTACTTTTAATATAAATGAAAATAGGTATAATAGGAAATGGATTTGTAGGAAGAGCAACTACTGTTTTAAAATGTAAAGAAGTTGATGTTATTGTTTATGATGCAAATCCTTGCTTATCATATCCAATAAATTTAAAATTTAATGAACTTTACAATTGTGATTTAATATTCGTTTGTGTTCCAACACCTATGGAACATAATGGTAAGTGTCATTTAGATATTATTAATAATGTTGTAAAACTTTTAAAAGAATTAAAAAGCGATTTATTTATAATAATAAAATCAACAGTTCCTCCTGGAACATGTAAACAATTAGATGTATTTTTTATGCCTGAATTTTTAACAGAATTAAACTCGGAAAAAGATTTTAAAACACAAGATTGGGTAGTAGGATTATTAGAAGATGAACAACGAAATATAACTTTAAAACTTAAAATGAATGAATTAATATCATATACATATATAAATGGAAATGCTTTATCAACAACAATTCACTGGGTAGATACTAACACAGCAGAAATGATTAAATATTTTAAAAATTCTTTTCTTGCAGTAAAAGTATCTTTTTGTAATGAAATATACGAATATTGTCAGAAAAAAAATATAGACTATAATACAGTTAAAAATATAGTTACGTTAGACAAAAGAATTACTTCAAGTCATACACAAGTACCTGGACCTGATGGTAAAAAAGGGTACGGAGGTACATGTTTTCCTAAAGATATAAAAGCTTTAGTATACGAGTTTAAAGAAAACAATATACCATCTTATATTTTAGAAGCATCTTTAAATAGAAACGATACATATGATAGAAAAGAAAAAGATTGGGAAAAAGATGTAGGAAGAAGTATAATTTAACGCATAAAATAATCCCACCAACTAGTTATTTCTTTAGCAGACTTATTCATAGATGATATTAAATTATTTATATGATGTTCTGCTTTTTCATTATAAAGAGAAATTTCTATTTTTCTTTTATTATTAATATGATCTATTTTTATTGTGTGTTCTAAATCTAGTTGTTTTTGTTTTTTTAATTTGTCTTTATCGCATTCTGATATTTGACAATCGTACACTCCATTTATTTGATTTAAATCTTGATGTATTCGTACTTTAAGTTTTTTAATTAAGGGATCTACTTCTTGATCACGCTCATTATTTATATATGAATAAGAAGGAGGTTTTACATATTCTTCGTATTCATTCATTTATTTATTTATTATAATAAATGAATACTTTTAATTTAAATTTAAACTTAAACTTATTAAAAAAATTTTGCAAAACATATAATACTTTGTATTTAGATAAAATGAATATTTTTTTAATACAATATTTATATAATTTTATACACCTTAACAATGAACTTCAAAATAAAAAAATTGGTAAAATAATAAAAATATATGTAGAACAAAGAATTAAGGTAGAATTAAAAAAAATTAAAACTACAAATAATGTATCTAATTGTCTTCCTATCGTTTTAATTACTGTATTAGAATCTATGTTAAATACATTAACATATACACAAAAACAAAAAATTGTTTATAAAAACATATTACAACATATAGAAAAACAAAAGATGCAATCAAATATCTTAAAATTTGGAGGAGGATATTCCGATTCTTTAGAATTAAATGCTGATGAAAATGCAATTATTATAGGTAATCACACAGGAATAATGGAGGGTCAAAACTGGAATACTAAATCATATTGGAAAAATTTACAAGAAAAATTAAATAGTGATGTATTTAAAATAATTGTTATCGACAGAGGTTCTGCTTCTTGGTTAGATAGTAAAATGCATAGTTATATAACAAATTTTATAAATAAACATATAGATGACGATGGCGTTATAATATTTGAACAATATTTATTTGAACATATAATAGACAATTTTTCTACATACAATAAGTATGTAATATACCCACAAACTGATTATAAAAATTTGGAATTTGGTAATTTTTTATGGTTATTATCAAAAACACCAATATATTCAAAATATGTAATTAACGTAGATTCTCCTAATGACTTGACATATAAAAATAAAATTTTTGCTTCTTCAGATGTTCGAACTCAAATAGCATCAGAGGCTCTTTCACTAACTAATCTATATAAATTGATTCTTAAAGATCTTTCAACTCCTATATGCGACATTGAAGGTCTAAATTATACTGGAAATAGTTGCTATATGGATAGCGTTTTATTATCTACTTTTGCAATTCCTAATCAAATCATAAGTGATAACATACTTAATAAAGATTTAGATATACTAAAAACATATCCAGTAAGATGGAGTACATGTGATCCAAACTTAGATGTAGATATTAATAAAAGAAAAGATATACAAACAGTTATTAAAAAAATTACAATGTCTATGAGAGGATTAAACGACGTAAAAACATGTTCTAGTCTAAGAAAATTAATAAAAACCTGTCCAGCTGGTCAAAATTTTCACCAAACAGATACTCAAGATGCTGGTGAATTTTTAACTTATTTATTTAATATCTTTCAAGTTAATATTGCAAATACTGAAATTACAACATATGGAAGTAATGAATTAACTGAAAATCCAGACTGGACATTAGAATCTAAAAAAGTAGATAATAATGCAAGCCCTATAATAAACGTTGATTCTACTACTCTTATAAATGTAGAAAACAGTTATGATATTACACAATTTATAAAACAAGAAACAGATGCATTTCTTGGATCTGAAAATGAATGGAAACCAAAACAAGGAACTTCATATATAAGAAGAAAACAAATATTTGAAGTAAGTAAATCTCCAATAATAATATTTAATGTTTTAAGAACACACGGACAACCAAATTTTAATAAAAAAGGTGTTTTTGCTGGAATAAAAACTAAAAACATATGGAAAAAATTAAATGCACCTGAATCAATGTTAATAAAAGATAAAACACTTTATTTAACATCTATAGTAATTCATAACGGAGGAGCACATTATGTATGCGTTTTTAAATGCGAAAGAAACTGGTTTTACTATGATGATAATCCTGCTAGTTCTAGTCATATAATAAATTATATCGGATCTTATGAAAAAATGTTAGAAATACATCCAAATCCTTTATCACATGGAACTCTTTTCTTTTACACTTAAATTAATTAAACAAAAAAGTTGTCTTCTTTGTTTGTAGTTACTTTTAAGTTTTTACAAATTATTTAAAAACAACTTTTTTAAAATAAGAGCAAATAAAAAAATTAATTTACAAAAATTAATTTTTAAAGAAAATGTTGTTTGATTTGTATTAATGTAGGATAATATGTATTATATATAGATGTAAGATGTTTATATACATCGTTTGCTGTTTTAAAACCTTTTCCACAACAATAACAAAAATCCATACGAC
>Ga0209190_1002026_pt1 | contig 13883 bp, 18 predicted proteins | sample M_140205_XF_Meta_FD_187315 | JGI IMG/M metagenome (GOLD analysis project Ga0209190, IMG submission 187315) | Freshwater microbial communities from Lake Montjoie, Canada to study carbon cycling - M_140205_XF_MetaG (SPAdes) (version 2) | ecosystem: Environmental > Aquatic > Freshwater > Lake... | reverse complement strand
AAAGCATTAGCTAGATCTATGGCGAATACTAAGCAAGTAACAGCTGCTAACGTATTGAACAATGGATTCAGCACATCTTACCCAGGTGGTGATGGATCTCCATTATTCTCTACAACGCATGCTACTATTGCTGGTACGTTTCAAAATACACTAACTACTGCTGCTGACTTGAATGAAACTTCATTAGAACAGTCGCTGATTGACATCGCGAACTTTACTGATGAACGTGGATTAAAAGTTGCTGCTCAAGGAATTAAATTAGTAATTCCTGTGCAATTGCAGTTTACTGCTGACAGATTGATGAAATCTGCTGGTAGAGTTGGAACAACTGATAACGATATCAACGCGATTAGAAACATGGGAATGATTTCTGGTGGATACACTGTAAATCACTTCTTAACTGATTCTGATGCGTTCTTTATCAAAACAGATGTACCAAATGGTATGAAGTATTTCGAAAGATCTCCTATCAGAACATCGATGGAAGGTGACTTCGACACTGGTAACGTAAGATACAAAGCTAGAGAAAGATACAGCTTCGGCTGGTCGGACCCTAGAGGTATTTACGGTTCTCCAGGAGCGTAAGGACTTTTATTTACAGGGCGGGCTTGACTCGCCCTGTAAATCCCTATAAAAACATCTGTGAGAAGATGACCTACCTAATAAAGATATTTATAAACAGCACCAAAATCCAATTTACATTGGAATCTGACATTATAAATTCAACAGAATCATTATATCAGAAAGTACTTGACTTTCTGGGAAAAATGAGTAAAGAACAATTAGAAAAAAGTACTACTAATAAACATATTAGTAACTTTTTTTACATAACCTATGAGGAGGTTGCAGATGGATCAAGTACAAAACCTTTACAAGAAGAAAAGGTTGTTAGAACTTGATTGGGAACAGGCTCATGTTGAAGAGGGTAGATACTCTCTAGACATGGTTAAAATAGACGAAGAGATTCGTTCTGTTATTAACCAAATTAAGATGGCTGAACAAGAAATTGCTTACAGACAGATTAAAATTGAGATAGCTGCTCCTGATTTTTCAGTAGCTAGTTAGAGACTAGTTACAAAATAGGGTAAAAAACATCATTTTTGATGCAGGGATATCTTGCGCTATTCAATAAATTAAGCTATATTTAAATTACTATACATTAACATCTAATGCGGACGCGTATAGTCGACGGCCTAAAGACTGCATTGGATTATTTAGGAGGATAAAAAATGGCAAATAAAAGCACGTTTCAAGGATATGTAAGAACATATGGTGGACAAGATAAAAGTTCTGGAGTTGATCCAGGAGTTTTAGTCGCATCTACACTTATTACTTTCTTATCATCAACAACAACAGCAACGGCAGTATCAGTTGGAGCAACAGTAAATGCTAACGCTCCATTTGTATTACCACAAGGAGCTATACCACTTAGTTTTGCGGTATTGTCTACTTCAGCTGGTGGAGCAACAACTACAGTAAATTTAGGATCAGCAGGCAGTACAACAGGTATTGCTAATAATTTAGTTACTGGTGCTAAAGGTGTAGTTGCACTTACTGGAACTTTAGTAGTTGCAGCAGGACTTACAGCTAATACAACAGTTGTAGGAAGTGTTGGATCTACAGCAGGTACAGGTAACGTTTCAGGTATATTCACATATACATTTGCTGACGCTACAGCAAAACCTGGTGAAGAAACATACACTAACTAATATTCTTTTGTAGGGACTCTCCGGGGTCCCTATAAAATACAAGGAGATTTTTATGTCTTATAAAAGTGACGTCAAACCGATATACATAGCATCATCAAGTACTAATGCTGTTGCATTTACAGGTAGAACACGTTTAAGAGGATTAGTTATCCAATCAACTGGAAGTTCTGGAAGTATGATTATTAATGGTTTAGCAAATGCTACAACTGTTAGTTCTTCAACTAATACACAAGTATATTTCATCGTTCAAGTAGGGGCTGGTGGAACACAATCTATATACATACCAGAAGACGGTGTACTATATGGTTCTAACAATGCTGTAGGTTGTGTAGATGGTGTTGGTGTAACTGCAAACTCTTCTGCATTAAGTGCGATATTATTTATAGATAAATAGGAGAGTAGATGGCTACCTCTGGTACTACTTCATTCAATCTAGACATAGATGAGCTTATTCAAGAAGCTTATGAACGTATAGGTATTGATGGAAGTAGAAGTGGATATCAATTAAAATCAGCTAGAAGATCAATAAATTTATTATTATCTGAATGGGATAACAGAGGCGTCCATTTATGGAAAGTTGAAAAAGCAACTGTTAATCTAGTATTAGGTCAAGCTGAATATAATTACGCAGCTGATCCTACTAATTTCCCTAATAATATAAATGATGTTTTAGAAGCTTACGTTAGAAATAATACAGTTACTACTGCACCTGTAGATATATCATTATCTAAAATAGATAGATCTGCTTATGCATCTTTACCTAATAAATTATCTCAAGGAACACCCTCACAATATTATGTTCAAAGAACTGTAAATCCTAGTATCTTTTTATATCAAACTGCCGGATCTAATTATTCTAATTCTTCTAATCCAAGCAACTATCAATTTATATTCTATTACTTAGCTAGAATTGAAGATGCTGGAACTTATACAAATACACCAAATGTAGTTTTCAGATTTTTACCAGCTTTAACTTCTGGACTTGCTTATTATTTAGCAGTCAAACACGCTCCGGAAAGAATTGAACAATTAAGAATGTTATATGAAGACGATTTACAAAGAGCTTTACAAGAAGACAGTCAAAGAACATCTTTATATATTTCACCTAAAGCATATTTTGGAGATGGAATGTAATGACTACGTTTTCTACAGGTAAGAAAGCCTACGCTATATCAGATAGATCAGGTCAACGTTTCCCGTACCAAGAAATGGTAACCGAGTGGAACGGATCATTTGTTCATTATACTGAATACGAACCAAAGCAACCTCAATTAGAACCTAAAATACCAGGCAACGATCCGCAAGGCTTACAGAACGCACGACCTGACAGAGTTGAGCCTGCTGTATTAGTTCAATTAGCTGCTAATCCTTTTTATTCAGTTGTTGGAAGTTCAACTATTTTAATTAATGACCCAGGTCACGGTAATAAACTTGGAACATCTATTGTTATAACAGGTGCATTATCAGGAAATGGTTTTACTATTCCAGTTTTAAATACAACAATTGGTTCTACATTAACTTCAGTTAGTTCAGATACTTATAGTATTAATTTACCAAATACTGCAAACGCTACGGGATTCTTTGGTGGAGAATTTGTAAGTATTGGCCCCTCAGCAGTAGAATTAGATAATAATCCTTTTGTAATTTCTATTGGAAGTTCAACAATTAGAGTAAATGATTTTGATCATGGTAGAAGAACAGGTAATACTGTGGTATTTTCTGCTGTTAACGCTTTAAATAACTTTAATAGCGCATCGGGATTTACAGTTGATGTATTAACAACAAGCGTTGGATATAGTATAACAGTTGTTAATGCGAATAATTATACCTTTAATGCATACTCAGGAACTGCTATACTGAATGGTGTTATTGGTGGACCTAACGTAACAGCACAAACGATATGAACTACGGAGAACTAAGAGATCAAATTAGAAATTATTCAGAATTATCTGATAACATGTTATCAGATTCAACTGTTGCTATTATTGTACAAAATACAGAAAACAGAATTTATAGAGAAATTAATATAGATGCATTTAGACTATATGCATCTTCTATTACAGTTACAGGAACTTCAACAATATCAGTACCCTCTGGTTTACGTAATATTAGATACGTAGAAATGATTAATGGTAGTGGTGAAGTTACTAATTTATTACAAAAAGATAGTTCTTGGTTAGCTGAATATAATAATAAACCAGGATCATCTACTTATTACGCAGAACCTAAATATTGGGCTAACTGGAATGCTACGACTTGGTTTGTAGCACCTACTCCAGATGCTGCTTATGCAATTAATATTGCATATTATCAACAACCTGCTACTATTACCTCTAGTACAACAAGTACGAGCTATGTATCCGTATATGCTCAGGATTTACTTTTGTATGGTTCTTTGATAGAAGTATATAAATATATCAAAGGTCCTGATAATATGGTACAGATGTTTCAACAATCATATCAAGAGGCACGTGAGTCTTTTGGTGTTGAACAAACTGGTCGTAGAAGAAGAGACGAATATGTTGATGGAGAACCACGAGTTGTTGTGGATGCTCCACCACCAGGAAAATAACAAGGAGTTAATATGGCAAATATAGTACCAGATAGTTTTAAACAAGAATTGTTTTTAGCAACACATAATTTTTCAACATCAGCAGGCAATACTTATAAGTTAGCACTTTACACAACTGTAAGTGGATTTTCTGCAAGCACAACAAATTATATTACAACTAACGAAGCAAGTGGTACTGGATATTCTGCAGGCGGAACAAGTTTAGGTTTAGCTTCAACTTGTACTGTTGCACAAAATATTTCTTTCATTAGTTATAACAATGCAACTTTTTCTACTGCAACATTAACAGCTTCATGTTGTTTAATTTATAACAGCACACAATCTAATAAAGCAGTTGTTGTTTTAGATTTCGGTGGAAGTAAGACTTCAACAAACGGCGACTTTACTATTCAGTTTCCAACAGCTAACTCAACAAGCGCAGTTCTAAGAATCTCTTAGTAATTTTGCCATAGGAAATTTATGGCTACAGATACTTCTTGGGGATACGAAGGATGGAGTACCTATTCTTGGGGCGGACAAGGCCAAGATGTTACAGTCTATGTAGGTATCATAGAAAATACATGGGGTAATAGTGCTTTTGGTTATGGTACTTGGAATGGATACGTACCTGATCCTAATTTACAATTAAATACTCAAACTGGAACTGCACAAGCATCTTTTCCTGCTTATGTAGATATTACTGGATCTCAAGCAAATGTTGAAACAGGAACATTAGAATTTTCATTAGATCAAATAATAGATGTATCTACGAATCTATTAGAAACACAAACAGGTAATGCAGCATTTTCACATTCTGAAATACAAATTGCTACAGGTAATCAATTAAATATTTCAACTCCTCCTGTTTATGATTCATGGGGATTAAATGCTTGGGGAGAATATCCTTATGGTGGTGGACAACCAATTGTTATTAGTGCTTCTGCTAATGTTGTATTATCTTCTGCTGAACTTGGAATTCAAACTGGTACATTACAATTTGCAGGTAAAGCAACTGTAGATGTAGTTGGATCTCAACTTACATTAACAGTTGATAATGCAACTGTAATTGCAAAAGCAAATGCAGGTGTTACTACAAATTTATTAGAGTTCTTAGTTCAAAATCCAAGTATCTCTGCAAAAGGATTTACTGAAGCTGTTGTTGGAAATGAATTAGGTATTGGTCTTGGAACTATTAACTTTAAGATTGATAATATAATATCTGCAACAGGTTCATCTGTTCAAATAGGAACAGGTCAAGTTACAGTTGCTCTTCCAACAATTGTTACTGCAACAGGTGTAAGTTTAACAACTCAAGTTGGTAATGTTACAATATCAGCTAAAAACTTTATAGATGTAGATGGTAATGAATTATCAGTATCTACAGGAACTCCTACTTTATCTTTAGGAGCTGGCGCTGTAGCAACTGGATCTTCAGTTAATGTACAGGTAGGTACGCCTACAATTGTTTCAACTTATTATGTTACAGGAAATCAAGTAAATGTAGGGGTTGGAAATGTAAGCATTTCTACACAACAAATTATACAACCTGTTGGAAGTTTATTGACAATAGGCACAGGAACCCCTATTGTATATGGCTGGGTTATAATAGATCCTACAACAGGTCAGAATTGGTCTGCAATTACACCTAATCCAAATCAAACTTGGAGTACGGTAAACGCTACAACAAGTCAAACTTGGAGTACTATTAATGTTACTACAAGCCAAACTTGGAGTACAATTAATGCAACAACAAGTCAGTTTTGGTCTCAAATACCATAATGACAAAACCTTAAAAAAGTGATAAGGAGAACATAATATGGCAAGTACATTTAGTAATTTAGGATTAAACTTACAAGCAACTGGCGAAAACTCTGGAACATGGGGTGCCATTACAAACGTAAACTTACAAGATATTGATAATGCTATCTCTGGTGTATTTTTAATTACATTAACTGGAAATACTACTTTAGCTTTTACAACAAATTCATCTTCAACAACTTACACAGACGAAGCAGGTAGAAATAAAACAATTATTTTATCTGGTTCACTATCAGCAACTACAGTTACAGTAACTGTTCCAAATATAGAAAAAGATTATATTATTATAAATAATTCAGGAGCTACTACAGTAATTTCTTCTGGTGGTTCTACAACTGTATCTATTGCAACAGGATCTAAAAATATCGTTGTTGTAAATCCAAGTGCAACTTCTGTAATATCTGCTTTACCAGCTGACCAAGTTAATTCACCTGGTGGAACAACTAATGCTATTCAATATAACTCTGCAGGTTCTTTTGCAGGTTCAACTAATTTTACATACGATGCAACTAATGTATCGCTATTAAATAATGGTGCTTTAAGATTATATAATACTGCAGGTACTTTTTATACTGGGTTAAAAGTAGCAGCGGCTGCAGCAGCTACAGCTACATTTACTTTACCATCAGCGGATGGTACAAATGGACAAGCTATAATTACCAACGGTTCTGGTACTTTAAGCTTTGGTAATGCTGGAATTACAGCTGGAAAATCTATTGCATTAACCCTAGTTTTCGGATAATAATCAACAAGGAGAATAAATATGGCGAATCCAAATATAGTAGCAGTAAACTCAATCTACGGAATGACGACTGGTATTACCATGTCAACAACTGCTAGTACAGTATTATTAGTAAATGCTACCGCATCGGGAAAAGTTTTTAAAATAGAATCAGTTTTAGCTGCAAACGTAACTTCAGCAGCAACGAATGTAATATTCGGTCTTAACACATCAGCAAGTGGTGGAGGAACAACATTTGAAATGGCAAATAATATTTCTGTACCATCAAGCGCAACATTATCTATCATAGATAAAAATAATACTTTTTACTTATTAGAGAATCAATCATTAGTAGGTAGTGCTAGTGCAAGTTCATCTATAGATCTAGTTATTAGTTACGAAGATATAAGTTAACCGGGAGATTCAAGCTATGTCTAATGGCGGAATTATCGGTCCAGTACAGAATCCAGTAGCATTCACTGTAACAGCAAGTACAACATCATTTACATCATCAGGAACATTTACATCTCAATTAGGACAAACTAAAATTGATTATTTAACAGTAGCAGGTGGAGGTGGAGGTGGATCTATTATTGGAGGAGGTGGTGGTGGAGGAGGATTTAGAACAGGAACATGTTTTTCAATTTCACCTAGTACAGCATATCCAATTACGGTAGGTGCGGGTGGAGCAGGTGGACCTTATCCAACAGGCACTGGATTTACTGGGTCACCTTCAATTTTTTCAACAATCACATCAGCAGGTGGTGGTAGAGGAAGTAATGGCACTGGAGAAGATGGTGGTTCAGGATCTGGTTCAGGATATTCAGGTGGAGGTGCAGGAACAGGAAATACTCCTCCAGTTAGTCCTCCTCAAGGTAATAGTGGTGGAACAGGAGTTAATGGACCAAGTCAATATGGAGCAGGTGGAGGTGGTGGAGCAGGAGGAACAGGTGGTAATGCAGGTAATCCAGGACCAGCAGGTAATGGTGGATCAGGAACAGCTAGTTCAATTTCAGGTAGCCCAGTAACTTACGCAGGTGGTGGAGGAGGATCAGGTTCAATTAATAATAACCAAGCAGGTGGAACAGCGGGACCTGGTGGTGGAGGTAGAGGAGAAACAAATTCACCTCTTACACCGGCAACTGCAGGAACAGCTAACACGGGTGGTGGTGGAGGTGGTACTTCTAATAATTGTGGTAGATCAACAACAGGTGGTGCCGGCGGATCGGGAATAGTTATTTTAAAAACAAATCCAGCAAGCGGTGTATTAGCACCAGGAGTCTGGTCACTTAATGACGCATATAATTACAAGAAAGCTGGACAGTGGGTATCACCACCACTTGTATCTTATTCAGTAGATTTTTTAGTAATAGCTGGTGGTGCTAGTAGTGGCGGTGGTGGAGATAATACTTATGCTGGTAGTGGAGGAGGAGGAGCTGGAGGTTATCGTTCTTCTAATGCTACATATGGAGGTTCTGGTGGAGGAGCAAGTGCTGAATCAAGTTTAACATTTAAACAAGAAAATGTTTATACAATTACAGTTGGTGCTGGAGGAAGTGGTGTTCCATCAACAAGCAAAGGAAATAATGGTAATGATTCTTCACTATCAGGAACTAATATTACAACAATAACATCTACTGGAGGAGGAGGAGGTGCTTGTTTTTATGATGGAACACCTAACTATGATGGTAAATCTGGTGGTTCAGGAGGAGGAGGAACTGCATCTAGTAGTACTAATAATTTAGCAGGTCCAGGAACAGCAAATCAAGGATTTGCAGGTGGTAATGGTAATACACCAGTTAATACAAGTGGTACAGGTGGTGGAGGAGGAGCTGGTGCTGTTGGAGTTGCATCTACAAGTTCATCAACTGGTGGTAATGGTGGTGTTGGTAAAGCATCAACAATTACAGGATCATCTGTAACAAGAGCTGGTGGTGGTGGTGGACAAGGAAGTTCCACAGCAGGAACTGGAGGAACAGGCGGTGGTGGTAATGGAGTAACATCAGCAGGTTCAACTGGAACAGCAGGAACAGCCAACACAGGAGGAGGTGGAGGTTCTTCAAGAGGAACTGGAATTTCTGGTGCAGCAGGAGGTTCAGGAGTTGTAATACTTCGTATGCCAACTGCTAATTATTCAGGAATAACAACAGGTTCTCCAACAGTTACAACATCTGGTTCAGATACAATTTTAGTATTTAATTCATCAGGTACATATACAGCTTAAAATATGATAATTAACCACTTTCTTTTTATGAAAATTTATACTATAACAAACAATAAGGAGTAAATAATATGGCGCATTTTGCAGAAGTAAACAGTTACGGTTTAGTATTAAGAGTTGTTGTTATTGATAACAATGACGTAAACGCAAATGGCGGTGATCAATCTGCTGGAGCTGAAGAAGCGGTTAAAAAAATCGTTCCTTTCACAACAGGATCTAGATGGGTTCAAACTTCTTATAACAATAATTTCAGAAAACAATACGCTGGAATTGGTTACACGTTTGATTCCACAAAAAATAAATTCATTGCACCACAACCATTCGCATCTTGGTCGCTAGACTCTAATGACGACTGGCAAGCCCCAGTTGCATATCCAACAGTTACAACTTATGGAGATAACGTAAGATACTTTATTTCTTGGGATGAAGCTGGAAAGAGATGGATTGGTAAAGACGATCAACAAAATTCATTCGCTTGGTCACCTGACACTTCATCTTGGATTGCTACAGGCAATTAAGTTAAAGAGTTTTTAAACAGGAGTAAATGACCTATGGCCAAATCTAATGGCGGTATTATCGGAGCATTAAATCCAACATCGTTTGGAAAGTGTACACAAACTATTGCTACAGCATCAACACCATCAGCAGTTACCACTCAACCTGGCACACGTTTAATTAAAACTTTAATTGTAGCAGGAGGTGGAGCAGGTGCTTCTTTTAATAATGGTGGTGGAGGTGGAGCAGGAGGTTTAAGAAATTTATGTATTTCAGTATGTGGAGCAACAGCTTTAGGAGCTGTAACAATTGGAGCAGGAGGAACAGTTTCTCCAACATCACCAACTAGTGGTGGTGCAGGAACAAATTCAAGTTTAGTAGTAGGATCAACAACTTATACGGCTACAGGTGGAGGTGGAGGATCAGGAACACCAGGAGGAACTGGTGGTTCAGGTGGTTCAGGTGGTGGAGCAGGAGGTCAAGCATCTGGAACAGGTGGAGCAGGAAATACTCCTCCAGTAAGTCCTTCTCAAGGTTTTTCTGGTGGTAATTCAAATGTATGTGGACCTACTATCAATCAAGGTGGAGGTGGTGGTGGAGCTGGTGAAGCTGGAAATACAGATGGAGCAGGTTTTGGAGGAGATGGATTAAATTTAAGTGGATGTTATCCAGGATCTCCTATTACTTCATTTTCAGGTGGAGGAGGTGGAGGAAGTAATGCTTCAAAATTTGATGGTGGTACTGGAGGTGGAGGTGATGGAGCTTATGGATTTGGAACTGCAGCAACACCAGGAACAGTTAATACAGGTGGAGGTGGTGGAGGTGGTGCATCATTTGTAGATGCTGGTAAAGCCGGCGGTTCGGGAATCGTTATCGTAAAAGAATTAAACAAGGCAACAGGTGTTTGGAATTTAAAAAGTCAATTTAGTGCCGTGAAGAGCGGAACGTGGCCGAAGCCAGCGTTAACCTTTAATGCAGCTATTTTAGTAGTAGCAGGTGGAGGAGCTGGTGGAATGGATACAGGTGGTGGAGGTGGAGCAGGAGGATTTAGATTATTATGTCAAACAGTAACAGGTGGAACAACTTATCCAGTAGTAATTGGTGCAGGTGGACCAGGAGGAACAGGAGCAAGTGGATCTCCTTCTTCTTTTGCACCATCGACGCCAATTAATATTACATCCGCAGGTGGAGGAGGTGGGTGGACTTGTGGAGGATCAACAGGAACACCAGGAGGATCAGGTGGAGGAGGAAGTGCAGCTTCTCCAGCTGGATCAGGAAACGTTCCACCAGTAAGTCCACCACAAGGTAACCCAGGTTCTGTTTCTAGTGCTAGTCCAGCGAGAGGTGGAGGAGGTGGAGGAGCAGGAAGTGCTGCACCTACTACTGCCACAGGACCAGGCGGAGGAACACCAGGTGGATCAGGTACTGATGTAACACCTACATTTGGATCAACACCACAACCTTTTTATGGACCAACTTCAGGAGTTTATGCAGGTGGAGGAGGTGGAGGAGCTCAAACTAGCCCAGGAGGTAATGGAGGACCTGGGGGTGGTGGAAGAGGAGCTGATGGACCATCTAATAATAATGTGGCAGGAACTGCTAATACAGGTGGTGGAGGAGGTGGAGGATCAGCTCTTTCAGGACCTAGACTTGGAGCTGCTGGAGGATCAGGTATAGTTATGGTTAAAATACCAGCTGCAGCTGCACCTGCTGTTTCAATTGCACCAGGTACAAATACACTAACAACTGTTGGAAGTTGTAAAGTTGCAACATTTACTGTGTCTGGAACATTAACAGTTGCTCAATATCCATAATAATTCATAGACTTGACAAATATTCTATAAATTTATATATAGGATTTAGAAATGAACTTACAGAATTACTACTATTACTTCCAGAGCGCACTTACACCTAGATTTTGTGATGAGTTAATTAAATATGGAAAATCACAACAAGAACAATTAGCACTTACAGGTGGACAAACAAATAAAATTCAAGAAGGTAAAAATTTATCTGATGAAGATTTAAAAGATTTAAAAAAGAAAAGAGATTCAAATATTGTTTGGTTAAATGACAGATGGATTTACAAAGAAATTCAACCATTCATACATCAAGCAAATAGATTAGCTAATTGGAATTTCGATTGGGATTTTTCTGAAAGTTGTCAATTTACAAAATATAAACTCAATCAATTTTACGATTGGCATGCGGATGCTTGGGAAGGAGCTTACGCAAATAAAGATAATCCAGATACGTTTGGTAAAATAAGAAAATTATCCGTTACTTGTTCGTTGTCAGCACCAGAAGATTATGAAGGTGGGGAATTAGAATTTGATTTTAGAAATACAGATCCTGATAAACAATCAGTTAGAAAATGTGCCGAAATAAAACCACGTGGTTCAATTGTTGTTTTTCCAAGTTTTGTATGGCACCGCGTAAAACCAGTTACAAAAGGAACAAGATATTCATTGGTGATTTGGAATCTTGGATATCCATATAAATAATATGCCTTATAATAGTTTAGAAAAATTAAAAGCATATAAGGAAAAAACAAGAGATCATAGAAACAAAATTAAAAAAATATGGTTACAGAAAAATCCAGATAAACTTAAAGCAATGACTAAAAGATATTATGATAAACATAGAGATAAATTAATAATAATGTCTAAAAAATATGCTGAAAAAAATCCAGATAAACCAAAAACATATAAAAGAAAATATCAACTTAAACAATATAATATTACATTAGATGATTATAATTTAATGTTTGAAAAACAAGAAGGTAGATGTGCAATATGTCAAAAACATCAAAATGAATTAAGTAAAACTTTATGTGTAGATCATGACCATAAAACAAATAAAGTTAGACAATTATTATGTCATACATGTAATGTTACATTAAGTTATTTTGAAAACTTTGACAGTAAACCATTTATGGAGTATTTAAATAAACATAAAGAAAAACTTAACTAAAGGAGAAAGAAAATGTCAAAAACAGATCAATTAAATTCATCAATATATTTTTCAACACCTGTTTATTCTATAGAAATCCCAGAATGGGTAGATCATGTAGATAAAGTTTGTGATAAATATATTAAAGCAGCTAAAGAAAATAATAAAAAAGCTATTAAACAACGTGAAAAAGAATTAGGTAAAAAAGTAGGTGATTTTAGTTTAAGTCATCACAGCACTTCTCTCGTGGGGGATCCAGACTTAAAAGAATTACAAGAATACATTGGTTCAACTGCATGGAATGTTTTAGATCATATGGGTTATGATTTAACTAACTATGAATTATTTTGGACTGAATTTTGGGTACAACAATTTGCAGAAAAAGCAGGTGGTCACCATACGCCGCACGTGCATTATAATAACCATATAAGTGGTTTTTATTTTTTAAGATGTTCAGATAAAACATCTCTACCAGTATTTCATGATCCTCGACCAGGTAAGCTCATGACACAATTACCTTTAAAAAATGAAAAAGAAATTACGTTAGGAACTGATAAAATACATTACCGTCCAAAACCAGGTACCATGATTTTTATTCCAGCGTATTTAACCCATGAATATATCGTTGATGCAGGTATTGAAGATTTCAGATTTATTCATTTTAACTTACAGGCAGTTCAAAAAATGATTACTGATACAGTAAGAGTACAAACTAGAGCAGAAAACAAAAAGGAGAAAAAATGAGTTTTAAAAAAAATAAATATACAGTAATTAAAAATGCAATATCAGAAGATCTTGCTAAATTTTGTTATGATTATTTCATGATGAAAAGACAAGTTGCAAGAACTATGTTTGATACAAAGTATATAAGTCAGTTTACTGAATACTTTGGTGTATGGAATGATCAACAAGTTCCAGAAACCTATTCACATTATTCTGACATCGTAATGGAATCATTACTTGTAAAATTACTTCCTATCATGGAAGAAACAACAGGATTAAAATTAAACTCTAATTATTCATACGCTAGAATTTATAAAAAAGGAGATGTATTACATCGTCATAAAGATAGATTCTCATGTGAAATATCTACAACTATGCATTTAGGTGGTGGTTGTTGGCCAATATATTTAGAACCAGATGCATCACAAGGTGGTGTAGATGAAAAGACTGGTAATTATAAAGCATCAAAATCTAAAGGTGTTAAAGTAATGTTAGAGCCAGGTGATATGTTAGTTTACAGAGGAAATGAATTAGAACATTGGAGAGATAAATTAACTTTTGATGACTGTGGTCAAGTATTTTTACATTATAATAATGTTGAAACTAAAGGATCTAAAGAAAATATATACGATCGTAGACCGCATTTAGGACTTCCAGCTTGGTTTAAAAAGTGATATAAAATCTCTTTTAATA
>Ga0209190_1002025_pt1 | contig 13888 bp, 15 predicted proteins | sample M_140205_XF_Meta_FD_187315 | JGI IMG/M metagenome (GOLD analysis project Ga0209190, IMG submission 187315) | Freshwater microbial communities from Lake Montjoie, Canada to study carbon cycling - M_140205_XF_MetaG (SPAdes) (version 2) | ecosystem: Environmental > Aquatic > Freshwater > Lake... | reverse complement strand
GTGCTCAACATGTTCTAATTTGGCTGCTAATTTTTTCCACCAATTGACACTTCTCAATCCGCCATTGGTATGAATCTGTATTTTTTTAGCATATTTTTTTGAAATGTCAATGATTTCATTGACATGCATTGATGCTATAGGATCGCCATAATTGCCACACAATTGAACACCATACAGATTTGGCAACTGCAAAATAATATTTTTAAAAATATCCGGGTCTAGATCTTGTTCAATCAATCCTGGTGCAAGACCAAACCCATAATTATTTCTTGAACAAGCTGGGCACCATGCATTACATTTTGAGCTAACTTCAGCATGCACCCATTTTACAACATCTGGCTGCATGTCATGATTCAATCTTTACAACTTGATATTTTTCGTGAGCAACATGATCGCGATATCTATTGCCAGCACGATTCCATTGTTCTCCTGTGCCTTGCAATATGTCCACCACACGATCCACTGTGCCGTTGTTCCAGTCACTAATCAATCCCATGTTGTGATGTGGGTCACGCAAGAGATTTTGCAGTTTGTGATAAGCATCATCTATTGACCAAGGAACGTAAAGCCGGTTTGGATCGTTTGCAAAAGTTTCGGGGAAACTGCGATAGGCAGGATAAAGCACATTGCAGCCAAGAGTGTCAGCCTCGGAAACTGTGTTAGAGACCCAGTCTTGTAAAGCACAATTAAACAACACACGAGTATTATTAAGGTGAGCATAGTATTCATTCTTGCTGATGTTATCGTAGATTTTTAACTTGCCGGCTGCTTCCATTGCTCTGGCACGGGTCACGTATTCAGGATTGTTGCTACGCAGTGGTCCACCAGAATAGATCACAAACTCACATGGTTCGCTTGTGAGTTCGCTATACATTTCAATCAGATCCATAAAAAAGCCTGGTTGCTTTTCTTGATCAAATCTTGCTGCAAACCCCACACGTCGTGGCCGAGCACCAAATGGTCGAATATTACCTGGTCCACCAATGCGTTCTAGTACTTCCGCCTTACCGAATGCAAGACCGGAGATGTTGTAGATAGGTGCAGTCCACCCTGCAATACGCATGTGAGCAACCATTTCTTCGTTGGTAGCCAACACGCCTGTTACAAACTGATTGACCATCTTTTCGTATGTGCTCATCCAACCTGCCATGCCCCAAACATGCACAAAATCGTCCGGATCAATTGCCTGTGCCAAACAGCGTACCCATACCTGTGGACGTAATTCCGCAGGTACCTGGTTCATGATGTACGGCAGACTTTCAATACCTGGTTGGAACATGTCTTCAAAATAGATAATGTCTTCACTGGTAACTTCGCCTTGTTGCATGAGTCTCACTAAATTCATCATCTGACTCATACCAAAGTAGCTGCGTCCGTGTGCGTCTAATACTTGACCAACCACAATCTTCTGACTGTTGTCTAGTGTCAGTCCGGGCACATATACCACGTCAAGTCCTCGACGGTCAAACACACGCCGATTCCATTCTGTCAGTTGCAGTGTATAACGGGCTTCGTAACTTTCCAAGCCCATGTAGTACAATTTTCTCATGCGCGGTACCCTGCCAATCTACGTGCATCTTCCCACCACATGTTTTTGGCATTCTTGCCTTGAGTGTACTTGGTAAACTGTTGCCAAGCATAGCTCTTGAAGTTGTATAGATCCGCTTCGTTGTAGCGATATCCATAGTCCTTGCAAAACTCCTCGTATTGTTCAAGATGGTTAAAGATCTCAGTGACCTGAGGGTTAGAGCGGATTGCAATTTTTGCCATGTTATTTCCTATTAGATTTTAATTGATTGAGTAGGATAAGTGAGATTATATTGTATCACAGCGCCGTTCTCACCATCTTCGGATACGTCGATCCATACAGCACGATCTGGATATCTTGCAGCAATCTGATTATAGAGATCATCTGCAATCATTTCACAACTTTTGTAATCGAGACTCAGAGTGGCATCACGATACAGATTCTCAAGCCAACGCTTGAATTGGATGAATTCGATGTCTCTGTCATTGTGGAACACATCAATCCACACTTTGAAATGAAAGATGTGGCGATGAGGAGTAGCAAGAAACGATACATCGTATTCATCTCCGGTGGCCAATGCAGGATCTGTAGCTGCGGCTGGATATTTATGGATACCTTCTTTGCGAAACGTGGTCCAAATTTTACGATCCGCATGCTGTCGAATACGGTCGCGTGTTTCTATCAGTGATTGTTCTCTTTGATTCATAATACTTCGTCCTTGGTATATTTAGACCAGTCTGTGAAATGGTCTCGATTTTGTAATTCATGTATGCTGTGACACCAAACACCCGGGTTGGTAGCAGCAAAGTCTTTGTCGTCCAGTTTGAGTGTGGCGTTATAGCCTAATAGTTTGATATATGGTAGCTTGACGGATATCATTGGGATGAAGTTGTGGCGGTCACACAATCCGCTTTCCAGCAAGCCTTCCGCACATTGAACATCTATGTCCAATGTACATAGATAATCTTTCTTTAAGAAGGTGGTAATCATATCTTCCCACGCCCACCAGGCATCAGCATCATTAATAGCCAGGTTAGGAAAACTCTGGTTGGCACCAAAATAGATATGTTCACAGCCCTGAATGTGCGCGGCAATATCATCCGTTGTTTGCACACCTACCACAAACAATGTTTTTTTGCCCAATGCTGGTGTGTGTTCTACTTCAGTTCCGTAAAAGAATGCAGCATTTTCATGACCTTCTCGGTTCATACCTGATCCTGTTCAAGTTGTTGTAATGCTTGCAAGTTTAACTGATCTTCAGGGTCACTGTCAACCTCTACCACATCAAATAATGCATTGAATTGTGTTCTTGCATTCATGGCCTTTTTGCCTTTGAATCCGCGTGTGCCTACCACATCCATCCAGTAGTTGTTGTAGTGTTCGATGATGTCCATGCTGTCTTGTTTGGTTGGCGCAGCAAAGATAGCTTCCACAATGTCATGGAATCGAGCATGATCGCCTTTTTCGTTCCACAACATGCGTGGCCATTTGGTACCTGAATCATATTCACGATTGGCACGTTGTACCGACTCCAAGTGTGTCCACACATTGTGACCCATCAGCAATGCATATGAGAATGAATCCCACGATGTCTTGCCTTCTTTGCCAATCTTGTTTAGATCACCGGGCTTGTAAATGCAAATGTCTTTCATGGTCAACTGTTGGCTGATAGGACTCTCATCAAAGTGATTGACCAAGCCATCTGCTACCACAGCCTGTCCATACGGGCGTGTGTCTGTGCTGTACTTTTTGTCGTCAGCAATAGGGCTCATCCTGTAAGACCACTTGCTGTTGTGCGTGGTATCAATCTCGTGATACACCTGACCGTTGGCAGTGGCCAAAAACGGACTGGCACAATCAAAGCTGATGGTAAAAGCAGGATTCACATGCTTTCTCACCGCACGTTGGATCGCAGTCAGTAGCACAGCCCATTCCAATTTGCTGGTGCCTAAAAAGTGCATCCAATCATGCACACCTTCTTGCAAGAGGTTGTCATAGCGCAAAGCAACCAGACGTTTAAGCACAAGATGTACATCGCACATGTTCTGTCCGCCCATGCTCCAACCATCAAAGTGTGTGTCAGGATAGATGGCTGGATCACAAAAGTGTTTCATCTCTTCATACCAAGCATCAGCTGATGTGTGATTGTCGCCTTGCAACACATTCAAAATCTTAGTGCCACCATTGCGAACACCTTTGCGATGCCGCATGAAGTATTCGTTGTTGAACTTGGTTGCATCCACTGCTTCTTGCAGCGTGGTGATCTGGCAGGCCCGGCTGGCTTTTTTATCGTGTATGACCCAGGTTGGAATATCAAGTGTCATGCAATAATCAGAAACATTGTCTAGCCAATTGAGGATTGCCTCGCGTTTCTTTTGTGCTTTTGGGCAACCACTATTGGCCTTCCAGTCACCTTCCCACAAGCCCTTGGCTATCTGGAATCCACCTGAGTCGCCCAGCATGAACGTGCCTGGCTCACGATTGCGAACCATGTCTTCCGACCAATCCTGCTTGTTCAAGTCTAGATTAGCATGACCACCTGAATACAGGCTCCACTTGTAGGGAAACAATGCTTTTTGACTGTTGAGCCAATTCAGTTGTTCCATGTCTGGTATGCCTGTGGGCATACGTGCAGGATCCACATAAGGTCCATTCACTGGATCTCGTTGCTTGCCCACAAAGGTGGCGTAAAATCCAGATATGGCCGGCAAGAACACAGCATAGTCATTTTGCTTGGCAGTTAGATTGTCTTGAGTCATGAAACCAATTCTGTAATTATTTTTAATTTTGTTTTTGCTTGCTCAACAGCATCGAGAGCATCAGCCACAGCAGGATGCTGCTCAGCTAATTCTTTTAACTTGCGTTCTTCAGCACGCTTTTGCTTTGCCCAATCCAAGGCCTCCACAGCATCCTGTGTTAAACTCACAGTAGACTCGCCCATTTTGAGAATCTGCCATGTAACACCATCATACACTTCCATGGTCTGATTAGAGGTATTGAATCTCATATTACCAACACCTTGCGATCCGCTGTAATTGTTGATATAGTTGCTTGCGGTGTTGGTGTAAACTACTAGATATTGTCCAACACCATGCACATGATTTATCATTTTGATTGTGCTGGCAAGATGTAGTTGTAAACTGCAATGCCTGAATCCACAGTGATCTGTGCAGCACCGTCATCGCTGATACGCATGATCTTGTCTCCGGTCAAGCTCAAGATACTGTGTACCTGTGCAGCAGGCCAAGCCCATGCACGTTTGAGTGTGCCTTTTACACCGGGATGAAACACAAAGTTACCAGCATGTGTGGAGTGATCGCCAAAGAACAATTTCAAGTCGCCGTTTTCAATCTTCACAGTGAAGTTGGGTTCTTCAGCATTGGCAGTCATTTGCCACTTCAGTCTCTGGATAGCAGCATTGGTGGGTTCAAATTCCACATGCCATGTTGCACCTTTGAACTTGGCAGTTTTGAGTTTGTCATTCACAATTGTACTGGCCATAAAGCGATAGGTATTGCGGAAGTCACCAGCTTTGTTTTCAAAGTTAATGCCATCTGGTTCTCCATCTGCTCGCTTGGTAATAGTTAGTGTGGCATCTTCACGATATTCCTGCAAGTTAATTAAAGTTTTTAGTTTGCCAAGATTGGGCATGCCAAAAGTACCAATAAACTCAGCCACTGGGTTTTTAAAATCTGCTTGCACAACCACACTCAAGTCTTCAGCCAAGCCGGCCATGCTGGTAGTGGCATCTGTACCCACGACTTTGACCAAACTGATACAGCCTAGATCAAACGTGTGTTCTACTAAATCTAACAAATAATCTTTCATTACTAATCTCCTTGTATTGTGTATAGTATATAGGTTTTTTTACTAACCTGCAACTATTTTGGCCAATGACTGGCCGCCTTTTATACTGGTTAACTCGCCAGGTTTTTTCAACTCTATCCATTTGGCATCCAACATTCCGTCGTGTTCAAAGTTTATAACGTAGCCAAGATCTTGTGCTATTTTCTTTAGTTTGTTGCCAGGTGTGTAGCACATTTGATCTTTTTCAGCAAACGCCACGCAATGCCAATGGTCGCAGTTGTTGTAAGTAAACATCAACACCCCACCGGGTCGTAACAGTTGAAACAGTTCTTCAAGATAGTTTCTGATAACATGCAATGGTTTAAAATTAAAATAATTATATGCAAAAATCAAACCAAATTGATTGATAGGTAATTTTTTAAATATTGGTGTTTCTGCATAGTCGTTGATGGTGTACAAGCGAAGACGCCGCTGATATTCAGGAACATAACGTTGTTTTGTGGATTCCAACAATTCCATATTGCTGTCCACTAGATACAATGGATCTAGTGCTACCATATCATTGATATACGACTCTGTGCCAGGTCGAATAATCATGCCAGGCACACGCCAATCACCACGTTGTTTTACACGAGACTGCATTATATTTTCACTGATTTGATCAATTGGCAATTTCCGACCAAGTATCTGAGTCACTGTTTCAGCTGGCAATATATCTCTATATAATCGTTCACTTTGATCATACAACACATGATCGTGCTGTTCAATCATGTGTTGTAAAGATTCAGATACATTAGCAAACGATTGAGCAAACGATCCAATTGTTTTTTTTACAGCGTTAAAATTTTCCATCACATCATGGATGTTGGATTCTAATTGTATGTCACTGTTACTGACATAATGTGCCAGGCCTTCAAAATGTCGTATGACATCAGCAGCCTGCGGATCAACACCCATGCTGTCTATTAAGTTTTTAAATTTTACAATTTCAGTAAGGGTCATTCAAAAGAAAATAAACTAGTAAATGTGTTTTCTGTGTTGGTTGCACTGGCAAGATCCCAATTCAATACCCCCAACAAATTGTCAATTTTTTGATCTACCACAGTAGCTTCCATCTCGCCGTCGTCAAATGGCAAGTCTTTGAACCACTGCGGCAAATGCATTTCGTCTGTGGGGTATCCAATACTGGTCCATCCAAGTGCATTGCTTTTGAGTTTGCACACAATGGTTTTCATACCATCTACAATTTGCATACTGTAATTGTCTGAATTCATCCTGCGTAGATTATTCCAGTTCAATGCAGCTCGCACATGTCCAGGCATGTTGGCTTTGCCTTGTCGTTCTTCTTCTTTGCCATACTTGGTCAAGTTGTTCACACGCTTGGGCGATCCTTTCTCCCAGCCTGGCCTCTCCATAAATTCATATTTGAATTTGCGTACACGTTCAATAATTGCATCACGGTCTGCTCCTGCTAATACCTCAGTCAAGATAGTGCTGAGAAAGTCTTGAATAACCTTGGGTGTGTCTGAACGTTTAAGGTCTAGTCCAGTAGCTTTGATCTTGCCAGTTTTGCCATTGACATCCAGTCGTTTGCCTTCCAAGTCAATGATGTTCACAGCATAACGTTTCTTTGTGATAAACAATGTGCGGTCTGCCACCATTTCTCTGCCAGCCTTGATCAGGCCACCCATGTCTCTTGGGCAATGGAACGACTGTTCCATAAAGCCAGGAAAACTCTCATTCACTTGTTCAGCCACGCTGTCATACAATGCAATGGCAGTTTCTTTGCTCCACTCCAGGCGCCCTTCTGCAACTTCTTTTTCCAACACAGGCCACGCACTAAAATAACAACTGTCAGTATCACCGTATATGATTGCTTTGCCCATGTGATCGTACTCGCCGGTGATGCATTCATTGATATGTGCATCCATGTGCTTGGCAATGCTTCTACCTGTTAGCGTGGTACTTTGTCCAATACGTTTGTCAAAGAATCTGCAGTGCGGATTAAGAATAGCACCGTACAAACTGTTTAAATTGATCTTTTTGACCAACTGGCGCTTGTCCCAGAATGCAATTTCTTTAGCATCTTTTGCTTGTTTCTTCTTGGCCTGCATTTCTTGACGTTCACTGTACCAACGTTCCAGCAAGCCAGGAATGATACCTTTCTTTTCGTATGTGAGAATAGTACCATTGGCAGTGAGTATCCACGGACGATTGCTGTTGAAGATCATGTGCCAAATTTCTGCTGCGCCATGCACAGTTTCTTCGCCAGTTTCCCATTCAATAGTGATCTCAGTGCCAGGTTGTTGTTCCATCACCGCTGTGTATTCCAAGCTGGCAAACAAACCTTCCCATGCTGCTGCAAAACTGTCGCCCTTGGCCATGCGCTCTTTGATAATGCGATCAGTCATGTGTTGTTTCAGCTGACCTATCACAGTTTCTGGGCCCATATTCATTGCACGAATAGCAGTGGGGTACAAACTGTTGATGTCCACGGATGCCACCCACTTGTGTATGCCTTTTTTAGGATATGCAACATACGCACCAGCTGCTTGTGTATCTTCGTCCACTAGTCGTTGCTTACGATTGGGCACAACCATGCCTCGTTCGTGTGCTTCGTTGATGATGGCCTGTTCAGTCACTGCCACTGCACCCATTGTGGTTTGTAGCAACACAGTGTTGGCATGTGCCAGTTCGCTGGCTAGTTCTAAGAATCGCAACTTTTTATCCAGTTTGTTAACCAGCATGGTATCTTGCCGATTGTATTCAATAAACTTTTTAAAATGTTGATTGTACAGTTGATCCAGTGTACCTTCAAACTGTGTTTTACGTTCGCCCAGTTCATGTTCGCCAATGGCATCCAAGCTGTAGCTGTGTCGTTCTTCATAGGTGTACTTGCGATAAAGTTGCATATAGTCCATATGCACCCGGCCAATCAAATCATAAGTTTGATTCTCTGCGCCGTATCGTTCAAACATTCTGGGTTTGGGAAACTGTCCCCACAAACAAAACTTGCGTGTGTCGTCTTTGCTGAGGACACGAGTGCAACGATTGATGGTGTATGGTATGTCATAGCCTTCACTGTTCCAGCCAGTAAGCACGTCTGCATCTTCAATCACATCCAAGAATGTTTTGATCATGTCAGCTTCGTTATCAAACAATATGGTGTTTTCAAAATCAGCCACAAGTTCTTGTGCAGTAGCCCAACTCAATCCTGCTGGCGGTATTGCCAGTGTGATCAATTGATCCATCCAATCTAGATACACAGATATAGCCGTGATAGGATTGAAAGGATCTTCTACCGGAGAGAATCCGCGATCTTTGTCAAATGCAACTTCGATGTCAAAAAATGCTGTGTGTAGTTCAGGAGCATCTTGGTCTTTGTAATTTTCTTCAAGACATCGAAAGATTGGATTGATATCACTTTCGTAAAGATGTTTGCCCGACTGTACACGTACTTCTTTGCGGAATTCTTTGTTGTTGCGTGTGCTGAATCTGTTTACAGGTGTTCCGTATATGCTGCGGAATTTGCCCTTGGGATCGTCGTAGTAGAATATGTAATTGGCAGGATACTCTCGGTATTGCCTTTGACCATTGCGGCGTTCAACCACATGTATGCGATCGTGCTCACGATCAAATAGCGCATCAATATAACTCATTGTTCTCCGTTTATAGCCGGTGGGCTGTGATTCATGCTTGTAACGCAAGCGACTCGTGGATATATTTATCTGTTAACTTTTTCACTCAACGATTTGTCCATACTCTATTGAGAGTTGGAATTCCCGGAGGAGGATATACATATCCTAATTCGTGTGCTTTAACTATAGCTTCGTAATGGGCCAACAGATAATATTCTCCCAACTCCAATGCCCAATTCCCTAACAATTTTAAATTATGATCGCTGGCTTTTTTTAAACGATGCCAGTGTTGTTGTGTATCAAACTTTAACAATGTTTTTGCCATATCTAACATCACTGTCTCGCGTTCTATATGTGATTCAAATTGATCATAGCTGTCGTGGTCAACAAGATCATCTAATACATCAAACCCCCACGTTCGCAATTGTTTTACTGAATTTTTTGGCCCAAACAATATCCAAGGTCTTGGTAATCTTAATGCTCGTATAGTTTTTTCAGTAAACGTAATAGCATTATTGTCATCAAAATATGTTTCTACTATTATACTAAATTTAGATTGCATAATAATGTCGTCTAATTTTGCTGCCTCATCAAAATTTCTATAAGGAACAAGTGATTGGGCAATCTTGTGTTCTTCAGCAAATACAGAAGAATGATAGCGTTCAAATTGTACTTGAAATACTTGTGATGCTGTTAAATTTTTAAATTCTTCTTTAACATGATGTAAATTCATATTAAAAGAAATATAACCTTGATCAAATAAATTGCGTCGCAACAACTGATAAAACCAAGATTGCCGGATGACATCTATTCTATTTAAAAAACAATTAAATCCTTTATTTGGAACTACATTAGTTTCGTATTGCTGTTCGTGGTTGTTATAGTAAGTAGAATATATAGACGGATGTAATTGAACATGATACGGATCTACAACTTCATTATGATTTGGAAATACCGTGGTTGAAATAGTTATCCACGTTGGAATTTTGTTGTTATACAATAGATTTTCCAATTGAGGAGCATCTCCCTCCCACCATTCTATAACATAAGTTCCGATGGAGCGACGGCCATTGGTGCTGTGCTCACGAGGCTCCATATTTTTTTTAATGTCGTATTGCGTAGTATAAAACAGATCTCTAATATTGAATCCTGGATAGTAGTGCTGAACATTTAATGGAATACATTGCGGAAGCAAATACCTAGCTGCCACGTGTGCCTGGCGAAACAAATCAACATTACGTGCCAGATTGTTATAGTCCATGTCAAAGAGTCTTGCCCACAGTTTCTAAAATAGTTTCTAGCAATTCGTGATCTTGTTTGGCCTTGCCAAATTCAGCTTTGTGTGCCAATTTGATGGCCTTCTTCAACACAGCTGGTTTGATTTCCAATTCTTCTGCAATGGCCTTGATGGTGTCATTGAGGCCGCCTTGCAGTGTATCAATTTCATGCATGACTTGCATGCCTTCGTTGATGATTTGGACGAGTTTGATCTTTTGATCGCCGTTGAAAGTTTTGTCTGACATAATGTCTCCTGGTAAAATGCAAGTATAGTTGATATTGCAAACAAAGTCAATTGAAATGTGCTCACTTTGGAGAGTCACCGTAGCGAATGGCTCCTCTCCGGGCAGCAGCCGCCCCACACCTCGCAACGAATTGCGGTCCTAAGGAGTGTTCATCTAGCCAACAAACGGCGTTGGTTAGTAATTTCTATCACTCGTTCAATCAAGTGATTGCGTTGAGCAAATGCCACTTCATCCAGCATGCCATGGCGTATGTATTGACGATCAATGTAGTTTCGAATGTGTCGGATGTCATCTGCTGTGTTGGCAGTTTCCAGCATGACCTTGACTGTTTGCATAGTTTTGGCCACAGCACTTTCTTTGGTCGTTTGTTTGGCTTTTTTCTCCGGCGGCTCAGCCATCTTGTTATCTGCCCACTTACGCAGGTCGCCCACAGTCATATCAGTAGGAAACTTATTTTGTCTAAAAAACTTATGTGGGACAGTGGTACCATCTTTTAACTCCCGATCAGGGTATACATCTTTTAATAATGTTGTTTTGGGCATATTGATCATGTCGACTGCATTTTCTGCACCTGCAAAATGTGCTAGATATTTGTTGCCGTCGGTCAGTGGAACTTTGTTACGAAACAGCACATTAGTATAATATTTGTCAGCCACTCTCATGGTTTCATCTTGTAGCGCAGGATCGTTTTTATAATCCTCCCAGGTCTTGCCATACAGCTTGTCGCTGGGTTCGGCCAGTTTAACCAACCCGTTAAATGTGCTTGGCATGAATTGATATCTACCATATGCGCTGCTGCCTAGATTGTTAGCTTGTGAGTACGGATCCTTTGACCCTTTTGTTTCGGCTCGATTAGCAAATTTGTCACCAATCCATTCAATACCTTTTTTTACTGCTTTCTCAGCACCTTTTTCTAATTTTTCGGCACCTTGTACTGTTTTTGTAACAACATCCTTTGCTTTGTCCGCAGCAGCAGCAATACCAGTGATCTTAGGAGTAGGGGTGCCCACACGCTTGGGCAATACCACTGGCGGCTTTGGTTTACCAGTTGGAATAATCTCTTCGCCAGGATCCAATGAATCCGCAGCAGGTACCATTTCTGGAGATGCTTTGGCGGGTTGTGCTTTTTGCACTGGGGGTAATTTTTCAGCCATGGCAATCACTGCTGGGTCGACTGCTGTCATCCCATTTTGAGCTCGCCACCTGCCATCAGGCCCTTTGGTCAAAGGGCCTAGATCTTTATATTTGGTTTGGCTCCAGTCTGGTTGAACGACTGTTCCCGCTTGGTGCCCTGCCACTGGTGGATCATTGGGTATAGCAGATGGATGTGTTAAGTCGTATATTTTTCCACCAATATCCGGGAACACATCAAACACACTTGATCCAGTTGGTTTTGATTGAGCTGTAGAGGGCGGAGCAGCAGTTGGTACAACTGTAACTGGAGAGACTGGAGCAGCCACGGTTGGTACCGTCGGCGTTTGTATTTTTTTGGCTATCTTAGATAAACTATCACCGCGCTGCACCGGATAACTTGTGCCATCAGGCAAAATTAAAACTTGTCCAGGTTTGATAAGATTTGGATTGTTACCAATTACGTCTTGATTGTTTTGATAAATTTGGCTTACCAACTCAGGATCTACAGACTGATTTTCTTCTTCTAATGTGGGTGCTGCTGGTGCCCGTGGTGCTTTAGGTGCTGCCAATGCAGGTGACCTAGGCGACACTGGTGTTTCGCCTAGAGTAAATTTTTTTTGTGGTGCAAAGAAGTTGTCTAAGATCATTTTATTTTTCTTCTACGTAATCTTGATTGGGATCTGCAGGCCGACGGTTCTGGAACAGTCTGACTGCAATATCAGCATGTTCAACATTTGGGAATCGCGTGGGCAAGCTACGACCTTCGTGCCGTATTTCAAATCCGTTTTGTTCGTCGCCCCAGCATTCTAGTGTCTTGCCATTTTCCATGGTATAGGTTCTAACTGGTGCATTTTCTTGCATTGGCGCATGATCCCAGGGTTGTTTTGTAGCCGGCCCAGTTGGTCTTTGATTGGCCGGTGTGGTGGTGTTTTGTTGAACAGATTTGGTTATTTCGCCGTCATCAGGAAACCAACTGCCAGTTTTGTACTTGTCTCTTGCGGCTTGTACAGCCATACTAGGAATGCTTAATACCGGAACCATACCTGTGCCAGCAATCATTGCACCAGGTGTATCTCCTAAATTTGCTCTGTTTATGGTATCTTGTGCTTGTAACCCGGCACCAACAACTGGCAAGGCCTTACCAAGTGCTTTGCCGCCTAGTGCCATTGCACCAGTTTCTTCAACTTCGCCGCGTTCTATAGCATCTAGGGCTTTGTTTTTTAGTTCGTTGTTGACACGACCTTTCTTTTCCAGGTGGTCAAGATATTGTGTGAGATCTTTCTTGACCCGACTAACCATGTCCTCTTCAATCTCAGCCATGGCTTCTTCCAAGGCAGTGCCGCGTCGTTCGCCTACCATGTATCCATCCATGGGATCAGCAGGATCTGTTTTGCTGCCCAACACACGAATGTGCTTGGGTTTGAACAATGCAGGCAGTTGTGGAACTTTCTGTTGTGCAGGAGACAGGCGTCCTTCCACAGCCGCCAGACGTTCCAGTATGTGTTTTATATCATTGCTCATGCGCGATTGTCTTTCAAGAAACTCCTCAGCATCCACGCATGTTTCTGATGTGCATCAATGCGCTCTGCGATAAAATTAGCAATGCCTTGTTGATTTTCTTCAGTGGCAATGGCGAAATTTTTATTGAGTAGTTCCAACAGTTGGCCGTTGTTGGCCAACAGTTCTTCAATCATGAGTCGTGCTCGGGGTATCTTGGTTTGTCCGGCAATTATACTGAGTTCTGCAAATCGTTCAAAACTGCCTGGGCTGTAATCACCCAGGGCTCTGATGTATTCGGCTGTTTTGTCTATGCTGCCGTCGTAGACTTCTTCGTAGAGATTGCCAAAAAACTCGTGCAGTTGCGCGAAATCAGGGCCTTCAACATTCCAGTGGAATAGCTGTGCCTTGATACTGAATGCGTATTCAGTTGCCAGGAGAATTTTTAAACTGTCTGCGAGCACTTGTGGTCCTTTTGTATTCTTTTGGAGTATTCGGAGTAGGGTCCGAGTCCGTGATATATTTACCAGAAAGCATAGATCCACCTGATCTTGTTTGCATGCCCATGCCCATGCTCACTGGTGCCATACCACCGCTCACAGTGCTGCCTGCGCTTGCACCGCCACTGGCACCATCTTCCATTATGAATTCTTGTGCTCTCATGGTGTAATCACCGGTGCCCACTCACCTGTTTCCTTGTTAAAAACTTCGGCGTGGCCGGCACTGACTGCTGTGTCGCTGGGCACTTTATCTACAGGCAC
>Ga0209190_1002023_pt1 | contig 13900 bp, 10 predicted proteins | sample M_140205_XF_Meta_FD_187315 | JGI IMG/M metagenome (GOLD analysis project Ga0209190, IMG submission 187315) | Freshwater microbial communities from Lake Montjoie, Canada to study carbon cycling - M_140205_XF_MetaG (SPAdes) (version 2) | ecosystem: Environmental > Aquatic > Freshwater > Lake... | reverse complement strand
ATTTTATTGTTGTCAGGAACCCCTATGAAAGATAGCCCTGATGAAATTGCTAGTATAATGAATTTAATTTTACCTACAAAAGATGAATTACCAATTGGTGAAAAGTTTTTAGATGAATATATGGAAAAGAAAGGAGTTAATATTTACACCGTAAAAAAAAATAAAATTAAAAAATTAAAACAACTTTTTAAAGGACGAGTTTCTTTTATTAAAGCAATTCAATCTTCTGTTACTAAAACATTTATAGGAGAAAAAAATATTGGAAAACTTAAGCATTTTATTATTGATCCTATAAAAATGTCACAACACCAATCGGACGTCTATACAAAAGCTCTTAAAATTGACAACGAAGGAAACAAAGGTATATATACACATTCAAGACAAGCATCTCTTTTTGTATTTCCAGATGGTTTGTATGGACCAGTTGGTTTTGCAAAAAATGTACAATCAAGTTCTAAAACACTTATATCTAGTGTTATTGGTAACAATAAAAAAGTATTGTATTCTTATTCATTGAATCCATCTGTAATCAAAGCTATTAAAGGTAAAAATAATAAAGAAACATTAGAAAATATTGCTAAATACTCACCTAAATATGCGTATGTTATAAAAAATATTTTAGATAATCCTACAAAATGCTGTTTTGTATATTCAGAACTTGTTACTGGAAGTGGATCTATTATATTTTCAGAATTATTAAAATTAGTTGGATTTAGCAAATCAAAAGGACACGATATGAATAATGGATTACGTTATGGGCTTTTAACCTCCGAAACATCCTCATCAATTCAAATATCAAAAATCATAAATTGTTTTAATCAAGAAAGAAACAAACACGGAGATATAATAAAAGTATTAATAGGTAGTAGAATAGTAAGCGAAGGAGTTTCATTTTATAATATACAACAAGAATTCATACTGACTCCTTGGTTTAATTATTCTGAAACTGATCAAGCAATAGCTAGAGGGCATCGTTTAAATTCTCATAAAGCATTATTAGATGCAAAAGAAGATCCAAAATTAAATATATATCAACTTGCTAGTATACCTCTTGACAAAAGTGTAATGTCTATAGATTTACATATGTATGAAATATCAGAAGACAAAGATATTAGTATTAAACAAATTATACGACTTATTATGGAATCATCATTTGATTGCTCACTTACTTATTATCGCAATCATATAATCGGACAAGATTACACAAGGGATTGTGAATATACAGACTGTAACTATAAATGCGATGGTGTAAATAAAAAATACATAGAAGAAGGTTTAAATACTTCTGATTTAGACGAGTCTACATATAATTTATATTATAGTGATCCAAAAGTTACAGATATTAAAAAACAACTAAATAAATTGTTTAAAAGCAATGATGATTTTGATTTGGAAACAATAATTAAATACTTTGAAGGAGAATATACAGAATGGGAAGTTAGAAACGCGCTTTCTATTATTCTAAAAAAAAGCGAAGAGCATTTATATTATAGCGATTACGTTGATATATATTACAATTCAAATGTAAGAAAACTCATGATAGGTATAGAAAAATTATTTCAAACACATTTTTATTTTAATTTTGATAACATACTTAAAAATTTTCCAAATAACTCAATGTTTGAGCTACTTACAGCTTTAAAAAAAATTATAGATGAAAGTATTATAATTAAAAATAAATACGGATTTTCGTGTTATTTAAGAGAAAATAAAAATATATATTTTCTGGTAAATAGACTATCTATAAAAGACGATTTATTTTCAAATTATTATGTAAGTGTTCCTAATATTATAAATGGAAAATCATTTTTAAATATTTTATATGATACTCAGCTAGAATTATTACCTAACTTAATTAAAATTATATGCGGATTAAAAAATCCTATAGATCTTGGTAAATTAATTAAAAGTATACCGGATGAAATACAAGAAATGTTAATTGAATATGCTATTATAGCAGAAGAAAAAAACATTATTACAAACAAAACAACAAGACAATTATTTTTAGACTACTTTAAAAATTACATTTTTCAAATAAAAAATGGATGGATTTCAACTAGATTAGAAGAAGATGATTTAGTAAGATGTTATAAAAACAACAAATGGAATGTTTGCAAAAATTCAGATATTGAAGAACTAGAACAACTTATAAAAACACGTAAAGGAAAATTAGAAAAAAATCCATGGGGTTATTATGGTAAATTTAATTCTGAATCAGGCATATTTTCAATTGTTAATATAATTGAACAAACTAAAAAATATGAAAAAGATCGTTTAACAAAAGAAAAAAAATTATCTGAGTTGGTAAAAAATAAAAAAATAACACAAGAAGAAATGAAAACAGAAATGGAGTCGTATCAACCTGATTATCGTAAAATATATCCAGGTAAAAATTGTTTAAGCTGGAGCGTTCCATTATTATTAAATCTTGCTGTAAAAATTTTTAAACTTGATTATCCTGATTCATTTAAAAATAAAGATAGTAATGAAACACTCATTAAACTAGCTAAAAAAAATAAATACATAAATAATATGTATACTAATGAAGATTTTAAAACTACTAGTTCTGATGAACTTAGACGTGTTTTATATTTTGTATCAAAATCATCTGTTAGAAATCATATATGTACTGAAATTAAAAAATGGATGGAAACTAAAAAATGGGATGGATTTGATATGTTAATACCAGATTCTGAAGCAGGTATTCAAGGAGGTCATAAGAAAAAAGATAAAGAAACTGATGAAAAAAAACTTCCATTTAGAGTAGAGAAAATAATACCAGAAATAAATCCAGATAAATTTAAAGAATATTTAAAAGATATTCAAAAATTAATGTTAGAATGTTTTAATGTTAAAAAATATATTCCTGATATTGATTCAAAACAATGGTTATTTGTTTTTTTAAGAAATAAATTAGTTGGATTTCTTATTATTAAAGTTGATGTAATATCAACTGTATGCGTAGCTACAAACTATCGTAGAAGAGGTATAGCAAAAAATGCTATAGCAAAAGCTTTAGAAGATGTATGTAATCTTAAAAATCCGCGTTTATTGTTGGATAATAATATTAAAACATATGATAAATTACTAAAATTATATACTGAATACGGATTTACTTTAATTAAAAAAGATGAAAAAATTACAACAATGGATTTTAAATGTTAATATAAACTTAAAAAAATTGAAAAATATGTTTGTATTTTTAAATAATATGTAAACATGAACTCTCTTTTATCTACAATTAAAGAAGCGATATCATCTTCTGTTAATACATATATTCAAAATATTTATTCAAAATATCCAGAAATACCTTCTGGAAAATTAGAAGAGTTATGGAATAATACAGAATCAGAACAATTATCTACTTCTAAACAAAGTTCTAAACAAAGTTCTAAACAAAATAAAATAAAAAGCTCAGATGAAAATCAAAAAAGTTGTCCTTATAAATATATAAAAGGATCAAATAAAGATCAAGTATGTGGTTCAAATCCAAAAGAAGGTAATATATTTTGTTCACGTCATAAAAAACACGAAGGTACAGAAATTAAAGAACGCAAAGTAACGCCATCTCCAAAAATTACAAATACTGCTTTTCCACCCGAAAAAAACAAACCAAAAACTGTGGCAAAAGATGTTCAAAGAATTTTAAGAAAACATAAAATATTAGGAAAACTTTGGCATCAAGATTCGGGATTAGTATTTGAATGTGCTAAAAATCGTGTAGTAATAGGAAAATGCATCAATGACACTTTACATAAATTAACAGATAATGATTTAGAAGAATGTCGTAAATGGGGGTTTTCTTTTAATTCTACAAATCAAGATAATCAAGATAATCAAGATAATCAAGATAATCAAGATAATCAAGAACTTAATTTAATTTTTGAGTCTGAAAATAAATTTTGGAATTGTATAGTTGAAGATTGTTGTTTTATTACAATCTTTGGAAAAATTGGAAAAGAAGGAAAAACAAAAACAAAAACATATAACTCGAATATAGAGGCTGTTGGTATAATGAATAAAAATGTAAAGTCAAAATTAAGCAAAGGATATATTTATAAAAATAAAATTAGTATATTAAAAGCACTTGATATTAAACCTGTAGAAGAAAAAAAATCAACTCTTTCTGAAGAAGAAGACCAAGAAGAAGAGCAAGAAGAAGAGCAAGAAGAAGAGCAAGAAGAGCAAGAAGAGCAAGAAGAGTAGTTAAATGTTATAATGTTTAAAATATTTTAAACATTATTATAAATTAAAATGGAAGAAAAAGTTAAGACTGTTATAAAATAATTATTTTATGATCATTATGAAAGATGTCGTAACAAAATAGAATCGTTTGATAAAATATTTAATGATATGGCAGTTAAAAATTATAGCAGGTTTTTATATAAAGAACAACTAATAGAATGTCATGTGAGCGGAAAAAAACTACGTAACTCTCCTTATTAGAATTTTTATTTGTACGTGTAAATTTAATTGTACTAATTTTTAAAGTATTTTTTATAAATAAATGCCACCTAAATTAAATATTCTTAAACAAGTAGGTCAATTTATTGCAATAGTTGTACTTTATTTTTTTCTTATTATAACAATATGGAATAAAATTATTATAAAAAAATTCCCTGATTCTAAAATACAACCTTTAACATACTGGGATTCACTATTAGTATCTGTATTTATATCATTAATGTCAACAGGAGTTTTTTACAACAATAAAATGTGTTGTTGTTGTACAACCAGTTATTCTGAAACTAATTAAAATATTTAATTGTTTATAAATAAATGGATTCTGGTTATACAAATATATTAAATGAATTAAAAAATAGAGCTAGTAAATATATAACAATACCAAGTACATATAACACTAATAATAAAAATAGTAAATATAATTTACTTTATAAGCATTATTTAATTCCTTATTTAATTCCTTATATATTAATATTTTTATTATTAGTTATATTTAGACCTTCATTTATTTATGATAAAAAACTTGATATTAAAAAAATTAATATTATGAAATCTATAAAAATTATAGTAATAACAGGAGTTGCTATTGATATTGGATTATTTATATATTCAAAAAAATAATTATTTTTTTGCAAAATGTATATTTTTAACAATAAAATAAGTAAGCATAAATGCAAATGTTTTAATAGCTGTTAAAAAAAAGATTGAATTGTTAGAAATTGGAAAAAGTTTAGTAATAATTTCGTCAATTTTTGCTATTGAAAATAACATAAATAATCCACCTATTATTAATAAATCTTTAGTGTTACATAATAAAAAGTCCATTATATTTTTTTTTTTTTGAAATAATTTATCAACTATTAAAATTTCATTATGAGATGCTGATGTTTGATCAGTAGGTAATTGATCTATCATATCACCGTTTATTTGTTGATCTGTCATTTATTGATAATAAAGATTGTTATTAAATAGTTTTATTTTAATATTAAATTTAATATAAATGCCTCTAAGTATACAAAAACTACAAAAATTTTTATCTTTAAAAGGATTTATTATTACTAAATATTTTACAATACATTCTATTTGTATATATATAGAAATAGAATGTATTAACACATCGGATATATTTTTACTATATATTCCAAGTAAGTACGAATTTGTTATAAATAAAGATAAAAATGTATATAAAATGCAATATTATGATGATCAAAATGCTGAAACAGATAGTAATATAGAAAATGCATACAAAGAAATAGAATTAAACAAAACACCAGAACTTAAAAATGGAAATATTGCTTTTTATTTAGAAGACAATTATAAAAAATCAATTAACATTAAAGATACCCCTGTAGAAGATACAAAAGAAATTAAAAACATAATTAACCAAATGAAAAGATTAAAATTTTGCGTTCAAAATGTTAAATATAAAATAGCTATTAGTTATAAAAACTTTTTATGCTCAATAAAAAGAGATGATAGTATTGAATCTTATTTAATACAAGATTATCCTATAAAAAAACATAAAAAATTATACATTACTGTGGATTTAGAACTGCTTTATGAAAAAATTGATTCGGTAATGTTAAACATTACAACAATTAAAGAAGGTATTTATAATATTCTTAGTAATAATCAGTTAAATCATACTAAAATGATACATAAATTAATAGAAGAAAAAACTAACATATTAGAACAATGTAACAATACTATTATAAATAAAAATAAGTATGATAATTATATAAAAGAAGCAACTTATATACTTGGTTTTATATCTAAAGCTGAAACAGGTATTATTAAAAATATTTATGAAATTAATGAAAAATATAATAACAAATCATTACAAAGTTTAAATAATGATATTGATAAATCTCATCATATTTCAAAATTAAACAACGAATTAACAGACGTTAAAAAAATAAAAGAAGATATTATTAATACATTGTTTGAATTAAGAATAAAAAAAGATGACATTATATTAACTATTGATAAAATAATGTTTGATAATTCTGTTATGTTAGATTCTATTTTTAGAAATGTTAAATCTCTTACTGAAATAAATTTATAAATTTATTATTTATATTAATAAATGTATTTTTATATAAATGGAATAAAAACCAAAATAAATATACCTAATAACTTCATGAATCAATTTACCAACCAAATTGGTAAACAAGTTAGTAAACAGGTTAAAAATAATAACTCTCCTATTAATTACACTCGTTTATTAGGAGCAATTGTAGTAGCAATAGTAATAGCAATTTTATTAACATTATTAATTTATAAGTATATTGTTAATTAAAATTAATAAACCCGTCTAAAATTTATAAATTACAATTTATAAATTTATCTTAAGCGTAAGTATTTAATTATCTTCTCATCCTCATATTTTGAGAAACTCCGCTAGGAGGTCCACACCCACTGCAAAGTCTCGTAGAATAAGAAGTGGAGCAAGAACCAGAACCTGCTCCATATGCTTGTTCTATATTAAAATAAGGATTGCATCCATTTCCACCAGAAGTAAGAGAATCATATCCAATAGGTGCATAATTTGGAACAACAAACGAACCAGCTGTAACTGTAGGTGCACTTGCAGATGTATTACGATATCCTCTTCCTTGTCTTAGATTTGCATTTACATTTCCACCTTGACCATTTGCAAATGTTGCACATTTACTACCAACTTGTTCATAGTCACATGCGTTATAATTAGAAGTATATCCATGTATTTCATCCATAATACTTTTTTGTGACATTTTATTGTTACAAAGATAAAAATAATTTAAAAAAAAATGAAAAAAAACATATTAAATATATTATAATTAATTATGTCAACTCAACCTATTGATGAAAAAGATATATGGAAAATTATTAAAAATTTTTTTAAGAAAAAAGGCGTTGTTCATCAACAAATTGAATCATTTAACGATTATATTAATCGTGGTTTACAACAAGTAATAGATGAAGAACCTGACATTATAATAAATCCAAAAAAAAATCAACAATTTATTTTACATTTTGGTAATGTAACTATTTTATCTCCGAGTATAGTAGAAGAAGATAGACAATTAAGATGTATATTTCCGTTAGAAGCTCGTAATAGAGATTTAAATTACGACTCTGCTATATGTTGCGATGTAAAAGAATCTTTATACGAAGACGGAAAAATGATAGAAGAAGTAATTCATAATAGAATTGTAATTGGAAGAACACCAATTATGGTTAGATCAGATATATGTAATTTGAGTGCGCTATCAAAAATTGATAGAATTAACGCAGGTGAATGTGAAAATGATAGAGGAGGTTATTTTATAATAAGAGGTCATGAACGTGTTATTGTTTCTCAATTACGCGGAAATTACAATCAAGCTATTGTATTAAAACAAAAAGATTGTGAAAAATACAGTTATATAGCGGAATATAGAAGTATGTCTGAACAAACAGGGCATTCTGTTCAAATAAAAGCGATGATTAGTTCTGACGATAAAACAATAGTATTTTCTATTCCTTACATTAGAGATATAATACCAGTTGGTATTATTTTTAAAGCATTAGGATTTAATAATGAAAAAGAAATTTCAGACTACATAGGATTAAACTGCGCTGAAGGAATGAAATATATACGAACAATTATAAGAGATTCATTTTTTATAGAAAACCAAGAAGAAGCTCTTAATTACATAGGTCAATTTTCAATGCATATTATACCAAAAGAAAAAAGAAGAATATATGCATGGCAAGTAGTAGAGTCAGAATTATTTCCTCATATGGGAATTAGTGCAACAGTAAAAGAAAAAGCTATTATACTTGGTAACATTATTAAAAAATTAATTAAGACACGATTAGAATTGAGATCCCCAGACGATAGAGACAATTATGCTAATAAAAGAATTGAATCATGTGGAATTTTGTGTACTGAACTTTTTAAAACTTTATTCAAAAGATACATTCACAGTATTAAAATTCAACTTGATAAAAAAAAATCAAGAGTAGATATTATGTCAATATTAAGTCGTCTTAACACAATAACTGCAGGTCTAAAACACAGTTTTTCTACTGGTAATTGGGGTGTTCAAAAAAATTCGTATATAAGAACAGGTGTATCACAAGTTATGAGTAGAATGACTTACGGAGCTACACTTTCTCATTTGAGACGTATTGTTATCCCAATAGGTAAAGAAGGAAAAAATGCAAAAATTAGACAAATTCACAGTTCACAGTTTGGATTTGTATGTCCAGCAGAAACACCAGAAGGACAAACAGCTGGTATTGTTCTTAATTTTGCTTTACTTGCAAGAGTAACTAGAAAAATTCCAACATATTTAGTTAAAGAAGTTTTAGAACAAAACAAAGATATTATTTTAATTAAAGACTATGATTTAAACTTAGTTCAAACTTCATCTACTGTTCTTCTTAATGGTATCTTAGTTGGTATGACTCAAGACCCTGAATCTATAGTAGAATATGTGAAAAAATCACGAAAACACAGACTTCTTGATTCAGATGTATCTGTTACATATGATGTTGTTGATGATGAAGTTCGTGTTTTTTCAGATGCTGGTAGAGCAAGCAGACCATTGTTTACAGTTGGTGAAAATGGATTAAATATTAATAAACTACATCAATTTAACTGGGACAAACTGATAAAAGAAAGCTTAATTGAATTTATAGATTCGTCAGAAATTGAAAATTACGTAATAGCAATGAAACCAGAACATACAAAATTATCGAAAAATGATTATTGTGAAATACATCCATCTATGATGTTGGGTGTAATGGGTAACATCATTCCGTTTCCAGATCATAGTCCATCTCCTAGAAATTGCTATCAATGTTTAGATCCCAACGAATTAGTAGTCATGGCAAATGGTTTTAAAAAACAAATAGGAAATATTAAAGTAGGAGAGAAAATAATTACAGTAGATCCTATCACTTATAAACACAGTATAACAAAAGTAGTTAATCACTATATTAAACAAACCGATAAAAAAATTATTAAGTTAACTACAGAAACAGGTGGTAATATTGTATGTACTGACGATCATCTTATTTTAACACCTAATGGATGGATTGAAGCAAAAAATGTGTCTATTGTATGTATTACAAATAATAATAAAGTTTCGTTTGTAAAAGTTATTACAATATTAGAACAACCTTCAGGGTTAATTTGCGATATTACAACAGAATCTAAAAATCATAGTTTTATTACAGGAGATTCATTTATTGTTCATAACTGTTCAATGGGTAAACAAGCTATAGGAATGTACTCACTTGCTTATAAACTTAGAACAGATACTATTGTACATGTTTTAGACTATCCACAAAGAGCTATAGTAAGCACAAAACCTGCTGAATTTATGGGATTTAATAAAATGCCTTCTGGTATAAATGCTATTGTTGCTATCATGTCTTATACGGGGTACAACCAGGAAGATTCTGTTATTCTAAATCAAAGTTCTATTGAAAGAGGTTTATTTTCTATTACTTCGTATAGAACAGTTTCTGATGCTGAAAAAAATGGTAGTATGTATACATTTGAAACTATATGTATCCCACCTGAGTCATCTTCTAAAATTAAAATAGGAGACCCTGGGTATTTTAAACGAAAAAATGCAAATTATGGATTTTTGGATGAAAAAGGAATAGTTAAAGAAAGAACTAGTGTAAAAACTGGTGACGTAATAATTGGTAAAATATTAACAAAATCTTCTAAAACGGGAGAACAATCTAAAACAGATTGCAGTGTTGTAGTAAAACACGGAGAACATGGAATTGTAGATAAAGTTAATATAACCATAACACCAAATGGTTACAAAATGGTAAAAATAGTCATAAGAAATCAACGAATTCCAGAAGTAGGAGATAAATTTGCTTCAAGGGCTGCTCAAAAAGGAACTGTAGGAGCTGTTTATAAACAAGAAGATATGCCCTTTAACTCTGAAGGTATATGCCCAGATATTATAATCAACCCTCATGCTATTCCATCTCGTATGACAGTAAATCAACTTATGGAATGCGTTCTAGGAAAAGCATGTGCTATTACAGGAACATACGGTGATGCTACACCATTTAGTTCCAGCAGTACTAATAACGCTGCTGAACGAATTTGTGAACTTCTTTCAACTGCTGGTATGAAATCAGAACAAGCATATGAAAGAACCGGATGGGAAAGAATGTACAACGGATTTACTGGAGAATTAGTAAAAGCAAAAGTATTTATGGGACCTACTTATTACCAACGCTTAAAACATATGGTATCTGACAAAATGCACTCCAGAGCTCACGGTCATGTAACTACTCTTACCAGACAGCCACTGGAAGGTAGAAGCAGAGACGGGGGTCTGAGGTTCGGAGAAATGGAAAGGGATTGCTCAAGAGAAGGCACCTTAATCACCTTATCTTCAGGGATAAGTTTAAAAATAGAAAATATGACCGACTGTAACTATAATGTTTTAGGATGGTCTGAAAAAGAAAATGGTATCGTAAAAGCAAGACAAACACATTTTTTAGCTAAAGGTAAAAGACCTTGTATAGAATTAACACTTGAAGACGGTAGAAAAGTAAGTTACACAGATGATCACAAACTACTTACAACTGATAACGAATGGGTGAAAGTAAAAGATCTAGACATAAAAAATACAAAACTAAAAATTGGAATAACGTGTCCTAGCGTAGATTTACAAGAAGAAATAAAAGAATGTGACGGATGGGTTTTTAAATTTGGAAAAATAACATTAACTACAGACACTATTCCAAACATACTAAAAACATTCGCCTTTATGAGAATTCTTGGTTATTTAGTTACAGATGGTCATATTACTAATACAGAAGACGTATTATCAGGAAGCATTTTCTTAGGTCATAAATTAGATCTAGAATCTATATTAACAGATATCAAACTTTTCGTAGAAATAAAACAAACTAATTTCACACATACAAATGGTTATATAGTTCGTATTCCAAATACATTCCTAACTAGCATAATAAAAATACCAGGAATGTTATTCGGGAAAAAAGTAGTTCAAGCAGGATTTCTTCCAGACTTTATTAAAAATACAGATTGCCCAAGACCTATAGTAAGAGAGTTTTTAGGAGGTATTTTTGGAGGAGATGGTCATACGTGTTATTTAGGATTACATAGAGGTAAGAGAAACTTGTTAACATCTATATCAATATCAAAGACTAAAAATCATAAGAATTTGGATGATTTGAAGAAAACAATGGAAGATATTAAAAAATTATTGAACAAGTGTGGTATTGATAAAATAACTATACAAAATCCTAAAGAAATATCAGATTCTAAAAATAAAAAAGGAGAATTATCATCAAAACACTACGAAATAGTATTACATTTGGATATTAATGAGTTGATTCCTTTTTCTGAAAAAGTAGGTTTCAGATATTGTTGTCATAAATCTCAAAGATTAGAAGCTGCTGTATCTTATAGAAGATTAAGAGAGGAAGTAACAAGACAGCATAATTGGATGGTTAATAGAGTAGATGAGATAACAAACTTTAAAAAAATCAAGACAGAAAATCCAAAGAAAATAGTTTCTACTAAAAAAGCAATAATACAAGCAACTACAGAGTTACAAAAAACAGAAGCTTTATTACATGAATATGCTATACCAAGTTGTCATGATATTACAGATCATTTAATTAAAGGAACTGCCTTTGGAAAATTTACATCTAAGCATTTTCCTAATGCTGAACAGTTTTTAGATAAAATAGGAGCATTGAGTTGGTTTATTGATGAAAATTACGGAGTAAGTAACTCAAAAGAGTCTATACCAACTATGAATTTAAGAGTATTATCAAAGATACCTGTAGGAGAGCATAATGTATACGATATACAAGTAGAAGATATACATTCTTTTTTAGCAAATGGAGTAGTGTCTCATAATTGTATGATTGCTCACGGAGCATCAAGGTTTTTGAAAGAGAGATTATTTGACTGTTCTGACCCTTATCAAATAATAGTATGTGACCAATGTGGTATGATGACAGCAAGAGATGAGTGTTTAGCTTGTAAACAAGATAATGTATCAATTGTAAATTTTCCATATGCGTCTAAACTATTGGTTCAAGAATTACAAGCAATGGGAATAAAAGTTGCTATTATACCAAAAAAATAAATTAGCAACAATTAAATAATCTTATTAATAAAAAATTATTAAATAATTTTTTATTTAATTATCAGTAGATCCAAATCCTGATGAATTTCTCGTTGTATCACTTAATCTATCAACAATACTTAGTTTTATAGGTTTTAAATCTGGAGCTACTATTTGAAATAAACACGTATTTCTACCTACAATTTGAACATTATTTAAATTCATGTTTCTAACTTTTGCGATTATATTACCTCTATATCCTGCATCAATTATTCCAATTGAATTAGCCATCATTAAACTTGTTTTTGATATAGATGATCTTGGTACTAAATAATAACTTACAAAATTATTGGTTTCTAAATCTATCATTTCACATTGAATTTGAAAATCAATAGTATGTATTTCTTCTGATGGAAAAATTTCTAAACTATCTACTGTAATTAAATCTATTCCTGAATCTCCAGCATGATGATTTACAAACTTATTATAATAATCAAAAATTCTTGAATCATTTAATTTAATATTTAATTTATATTTACTTTCACAGAATGTCATTCTTTATTTAAAAAAATTATTCTTTATACTTTATTTACTAAATTGAAAATAAAATTTATCATCTACAATTATAATATAAATGATCATTCCAGTCAGATGTTATTCATGTAATAAAATTATCGCAAATAAATGGGAAGATTTTAAATGTAAAATACAAGAAGGTCTAACACACGAAGAATCATTTAAATTAGTTGGGTTAAAAAGATATTGTTGTAAAAGAATGTTTTTAGGACATATTGATTTAATTGATAAATTACTTTTTTTTTCAGAAAAAAATTATAAAAATTAATTCTCTTTTTTATAATAAAATGGATCATAATTATAAAACTAAATGGGAAGGGAAATTATTTAAAATTGTTGATGATGTAATTCAACAATCTGTAAAAAAATCTAAAAAAAGTACTAAAGATAAGAAAAAAGTTGGACGTAAACCATCAAGTAAAAAGGTATCCCGTAAAAAGGTATCCCGTAAGAAGGCATCAAGTAAAAAGGTATCCCGTAAAAAGGTATCCCGTAAAAAGGCATCAAGTAAAAAGGTATCCCGTAAAAAGGTATCCCGTAAAAAGGTATCCCGTAAAAAGGTATCCCGTAAAAAGGTATCCAGTAAAAAGGTATCTGGTGAAGTAGAAGGTGAAGTAGGTATGAAGAAGGTATCCCGTAAAAAGGTATCCCGTAAAAAGGTATCCCGTAAAAAGGTATCCCGTAAAAAGGTATCCCGTAAAAAGGTATCCCGTAAAAAGGTATCCCGTAAAAAGGTATCCCGTAAAAAG
>Ga0209190_1002022_pt1 | contig 13908 bp, 14 predicted proteins | sample M_140205_XF_Meta_FD_187315 | JGI IMG/M metagenome (GOLD analysis project Ga0209190, IMG submission 187315) | Freshwater microbial communities from Lake Montjoie, Canada to study carbon cycling - M_140205_XF_MetaG (SPAdes) (version 2) | ecosystem: Environmental > Aquatic > Freshwater > Lake... | reverse complement strand
TGGGTAGGTCCTAATAAATCGCTAGACTTCCCATCGCTTAACACTTTGCGCCCGTAGCTCAACGGATAGAGCATCTGACTACGGATCAGAAGGTTCGGGGTTCGAATCCCTGCGGGCGCACCAAAGCTTTGAACGAAAAACTACCGACGCTCTGACTGCCTATCTTGCTATTGGGGTGGATAAACTTTCCAAATGGAAGCAATTATTACCGCTCTTGCAATATTGGTAATTCTTTTATTAGCCAAGAATGGTTCAAGTAAAAGAAAACCTTAATTAACTCTTAGGTATCAAACCAATTTGTTCGCGAAATCCAAGTGAGTCCCAAGCATCAAAACCAGATACAACCATTCCGCCTTTAATTCGATCAATACTCACACCATCAACATCAACCTTGTTCCCAGTTGCTTCTATACCTAAATATTCACCAAGATGTGTTCCAGTAAGTCGCCATCTGGTAACAACTGTGTCGCCTTCGGCGACAATCTCTTCAACCGCAAAATTTATGTCTGGAAATGCTGCTCGCCATTTGCGCCATTGCAATCTAAATGATTCCCGGCCCACACCAAACTTTGGGTCATTGCCCGCGGCATCTTCGGCAATAAACCGATCGATTGCACTTTCATCACCTTGATTCCAGATTTGCTCAAAAAATTGCCGGGCTAATTCCTTATTCTTCTCAAGTTCTGACATAACCCAACTCTATTCCTCAAAAATTATAAATACCTTTAAGATTGGTAGGTGAGTTCAAATATAAGTATTCGCCCATTAACTTCTCTGCCTGATCAAAATTTAGGCCGGATGATTTTTGATAAAACCTGGGCATTGGATGCCGGAACTGAGATAACGCCAAATCTTTTACAAGCGATGATTCATAGCGGGGCTTATTTATCTGGAGCATTTATTGATGACAATTGCGTTGGAGCTGCTTTTGCATTTCCAGCCACAACTGGTGGGCTGCATCTTCATTCACACATGACAGCGGTTCTAGATAATTTCAGAGATAAAGGCATTGGGTATGCGTTAAAGGTTGATCAATATAAATGGGCTAAACAAAATAATTACAAAGAAATCACATGGACATTTGATCCGCTAGTAGCGAGAAATGCAAAACTTAATATTTTAAAACTAGGAGTAGATATTTCTGCTTACTACCCAAATTTTTATGGTGATATGCCTGATGAGTTAAATGCCGGTGATGAATCAGATCGAGTAATGGCAAGTTTGAAAGTAGTAGGAGATCTTCCAGCACCAAGGACGGCAATCACTACACCAGAAAAACCGGCGGTCTTAATCGCAATCCCAAGTGACATTGTGGCGATCAGAGTTAAAGATATTGCTGAGAATTTAAGGTGGCGAAGGTCGGTGCGAGATGAGTTTGTGGGTGCATTAGCTCGCGGCGGCAAAGTAGTTGGCTTTTCGGCAAATAATGAATATGTTGTGCAGATATGAAACTAAATGAAATTGAACTACGAATAATTCACCTGCCATTAGTTCGTCCATTTAGAACCTCATTTGGCACACAAACCTCTCGTGAGGTTTTGATGGTTAAAGTTACAAATGAGAATGGCACAACTGGCTGGGCAGAGTGTGTGGCCATGTCTGAACCACTTTACTCACCTGAATATGTTGCTGGGTGCCTTGATTTAATGAAGAGGTTTTTAATTCCAGCATTAAAAAGTAAGCCAGAGATTACGACAGAGGATGTACCAGTAATTTTAAAACCGTTCTTAGGTGGGCAGATGGCAAAAGCCGCCCTGGAAACTGCAATTTTAGATGCGCAACTTAGAGATCAAAAAGCATCACTTGCTACATATCTTGGCGCAACAAAAAGCAAAGTTGAATGTGGTGTTTCAGTTGGTATTGCAAATAATTTAGAAGCACTTGCTGAAGAGGTTAAATCATACGTTGATGCTGGGTATCGGAGAATTAAGTTAAAGATTGAACCAGGTTGGGATATTGAAGCGGTTAAATACATTAGAAATCTGTACCCGGAGATTCCACTGCAAGTTGATGCAAATCAAGCTTATTCAAGAGATGATGGAAAACATTTAGCAAAGCTTGATGAGTTTAATTTATTACTAATTGAACAACCACTAGATGAGCACGATATTTTGGGCCATGCGCTATTGGCAAAAGAGGTTAAAACACCTATATGTTTAGATGAATCAATTATTTCCTTGCAATCAGCTGAAGATGCATTAGCTCTTAAAGCAACCACAATTATTAACATTAAACCCGGCCGAGTTGGTGGCTATATTGAATCGGTAAAGATTCATGATTTATGTTTAAAAAATAAGATCCCAGTTTGGTGTGGTGGAATGTTAGAAACTGGAATTGGCAGAGCCGCCAACTTAGCGTTGGCAGCACTACCTGGATTTACCTTACCTGGTGACACATCAGCCTCAGCTCGCTATTTTAAGCAAGACATCACAACCCCATTTGTAATGGAAGATGGATACTTAAACGTGCCAAACACTCCTGGCATTGGCGTTGAGCCAGATATGAATTTCTTAGCGGAGATAACTACCCATAAAGAAAAGATTTAAGCGTAAGATTCAAACATGAGTTCAATTGCAAAATTTAATCAAAAAATTGCCACAAAAATAACTAGTTTTGTGAGCACTATGTGGTGTGCATATATCTTTGCAGCGATCGCATTGATCTCACTACCTGCTGCAATTAGAAGTGGTGACCCGATTGTGATAGTAGCGTGGGTCGCGCAAACTTTTTTGCAATTGGTATTGCTTTCGATAATTATGGTTGGTCAAGATGCGTCATCAAAGGGAATGCAACAAAAGATTGATGAAACTCACGCAGCCTCTTTAGGTGAGTTTGAGTTAGCTAAAAAATCACAGGAAAATGCAAATAAAGAGATGGCTCAATTAAGAGAAATAACTAATGAAATGCATCGCCTGATAAGAGATATCGAAAAAAGAAATAACTAATGGAGGTTAGAGAAGTATTAGCGCATAAATATGTAAAAAGATTATTTGTAGGTCGGTTCACCTCTAATTTTGGCAACGGTATGGGGCCAATTGCATTAGCTTTTGGAATTCTTGCTTTGCCAAATGGTTCCGCAAATATTTTAGGTTTGGTGCTTGGCACTACTACAGTTTTATTTTTGATTGTGGCTCCATTTGGCGGAGTAATCGCGGATAAATACGGCAGGGCAAGAATGGTCGGCATTACCGACATGGCCGCTGGATTGATTTTGTTTGTTCAGGTTGGTTATTTCGCTACCGGACATGTTCCAATCGCAGTCTTGTTAATCGTTAATGGTTGTTTTGGAATTTTATGGGGAATTTTTTGGCCAGCGTTTTCAGGCATTATGCCAGCGGTTTTACCGGAGCAAGGATTACAAAAAGGAAATGCTATTAATTCTTTAGTTTCTAATGGTGGAATTATTTTAGGAGCAGCATCTGCTGGAATATTAATCGATACCTTTGGCGCGGCAGTAACCCTTGGTATAGATGCAGCGTCGTTCCTTATCTCAGGGTTGCTAATATTTTCATTTAGACATACAACTCCCCGAACTGACCATAGTGAAAACACAATGATTGATGATCTACTTCATGGCTGGCGAGTTTTTTTATCCTTTAGCTGGATCGTAGTAATTGTTTTAGCCTTCTCATTTATTGTTATGTGCTGGGCGGCAGCTGAGAATGTATTAGGGCCACTAATTGCACTGGAACATTTTAATGGTGCAAAATCTTGGTCATTCGTAATTACTGCCGAATCTGCCGGTTTAATAGTTGGCTCTTTGATTGCAATTAAAGTAAAACCTAAGTTCCCAATGAGATTTTTAATGCTCTCTTCATTCACTGTGACTTTATATATTTGGTCATTAGCAAAGCCACAAAGCTTGTTATTGATTGCATTTTGCGCATTCTTATTTGGTATTACTTTAGATTTGTGGGGCACGCTTTGGAGTACAGCGCTGCAGCGCAAAGTTCCTAGAGAATCACTCTCTAGAGTTTCATCCTTTGACGCGATGGGCTCAATGATGTTTAGGCCAATTGGATTAGCCATTGCTGGTCCCCTTTCCGCGCTATTAGGAATAGAAACCTTTGTCTATATTTTGTCAGCGGTCACAGTGGTTGCGATTGTTGCACCCCTATTTAATAAAGGCGTATGGGGTATGAGTTATGAAGATTCACCTAACGATAAGATTACTCTCAGGTAATTTGCAGAATTCCCCTTTACGATAAAGAAAAAACTGATTACGGAGAGAATATGAAAAGTACATTTTTTAAGGTGCTAACTGGTTTTGTGATTGGCGCTACCGCAGTTGGTGGGCATGCGATTGCAATACCAAATAATGTGCCAGTGGTTAAAGCCTGCATAGATAATAAAACTAATGCTTTATACGCTTCAACAAATGGTAGCTGTGCAAAGGGACGAAGTGCAATTGATATTGGCGCAACTGGTGCAAATGTTAAAAGTATTGCCCAACTAGTCTCACCCTCCGTAGTTTCAATTGAGGTCAACTCAGCAGGTGGCGGCGGAACTGGCTCTGGTTCGATCTATAGATCTAACTCTGATATTTCATACATAATTACAAACAACCATGTTGTTGCAGATGCTGCCGCTGGTGGCACGATTGATGTGGAGTTAAATAATGGTGATGTTTTTCCAGCCACAATTGTTGGTCGAAACTCTGAGTATGACCTTGCAGTAATTTCAATTAAAAAAGGATTTCTACCAGAAATTCCAGTAGGTGATTCATCTTCAATCTCAATTGGAGATCCAGTAATTGCATTTGGCTCACCTCTTGGTTTATCTGGAACAGTGACTAGTGGAATTGTTTCAGCATTAAATCGACCAGTAACAACTGGGTCGGTAACAGCCGAAAGTTATATGGATGCTATTCAGACCGATGCGGCGATTAATCCTGGTAACTCTGGCGGCCCATTAGTTGACTCACAAGGAAGAATTGTTGGTGTTAATTCAGCGATTGCTACCTTAGGAGCGACTGCAACCTCAAATGGCAATATTGGTCTTGGATTTTCAATTCCATTTAATCAAGCAAAGCGAATTGCAAATGAGTTGATCGCTACCGGTAAATCAAACAAACCAATAATTGGTGTTTCTTTTGATACCGCATATACCGGTGTGGGTGCAAAAATTTCAACATTAACCGCAGGCAAAGCAGCTGAGCGAGCTGGCATGCAGGTGGGCTCAATTGTTAAAACAATTGATGGCTTTAAAATAAGTGATGCAATCAGTGCGATTGTAAGAATTAGATCTCATGCTCCAGGTGATTCAGTAACAGTTATCGCTGAATTACCGGCAGGTGGTTCTAAAACTTACACATTTAATCTCGATTCAGCCCCCGCACTTCCATAAGTTCTATACTCTCCTCATATGCAAATAAGAGGAGAGTATTATTACTAAGCAACAAAAAATAATTCGATTAGAACTCTTATCGGCCGCCTCTGGGCTTTTAATTGCAGTTCAATCAAGAATTAACGGCGAGCTCTCTGCGCAAATGGGCGATAGTCTTGAAGCTGCCTTTGTCTCTTTTAGCAGCGGTTTAGTTTTTGTCTCTTTAATTGCTTTGTTTCGAAAAGATGTGAGATTAGGTTTTAAAGAAATATTTGCTGCCGTCTCTGCCAAAAAAATAGCGAAATGGCGGTTAGGGGCTGGTGTTTTGGGAGCATCGTTTGTGGCGATGCAAACTCATGTTGTGCCAATCGCAGGTGTTGCCTTGTTTACTGTTGCATCTTTGGCTGGTCAAACTGCTATCTCACTTTGGGTAGATCATGTTGGTTTAATCGGCTCAGGTAAGACTTTAGTTACCCAGCGTCGAATAATTGCTTCAGTTATAACTGTTATCGCGGTAGTTGTCTCTGCTTGGGATCGCTTTTCTCAAAGTAATTTTTCAATCGCAGCCATCTTCTTAGCAATTGTTGCTGGTGGTTGGGTTGGTGTACAGCGGGCATTAAATGGACAGATCAACTCTTACGCTAAAAAAAGTTTTGCTACCTCACTCCTTAATTTCTCAACTGGCACTTCATTTTTGTTTTTACTTCTTGCCCTGCGATCAATATTCACCGATCATTCAATAATGAATTTCTCATCTGGCCCTTGGTGGATGTTCATAGGTGGATCGATTGGCGTTGTCTACATTGCGTTTTCGGCTTTGGCGGTTCAATATCTTGGGGTTTTAGAGTTTACATTGTTTAGTGTTGGTGGAATGTTACTTGGTTCATTGCTAATCGATTTTGTTGCACCTACTGCAGGAACAAGCATTTCCGGATACCTAATTTCAGGTATTTTTCTCACCTACCTAGGAGTAATTGCAAACGGTCAGTCGCGTTTTTCTCGTAAGTAATTTAATAAGGCTGAGATTAGTGATGCGGTAATGAAGAAAAATGCCAAACCATATGAGATGTCTTTTACCCAAGAAATCGAGCCAGAGTAAAAACCAGCTAAGGTAATTCCTACCCCCCATAAAAATGCACCCAATGCATTTGCTGTTAAAAACTTGTAGTAATTCATCTTTACAGTTCCGGCAATTGGTGGCACAAATGTTCTAACCCATGGGATATAGCGAGCGATCACTACTGACCACCAGCCATATCTTTCATAAAAGCGTTCAGATTTGGCCAACATCTTTTGCATCCGCTTAGAGTTTCTCCGCTGAAAGTAAGGCCGGCCAATCTTTCTGCCTAAAACATAACCAACTTGATCACCGATAAATGCAGCTAGAAAAACGGCAAAAACTAAAATAACAACATTTATATCAGTTCGAGCAGCTGCGACTAAGCCGGCAGAAAAAAGGAGTGAATCTCCGGGCAGAAAAAAGCCAACTAAAAATGCGGTTTCTATAAAAACTATGCCAGCAACTACTACATAAAAAAGAAAAGGTGCTACCGGAGATAATTGAGTATCAAATGATGCAGCAAAATTACTCACTACTTAGGCGACCTTTTAACGGAAGCCGCAACCTTAGTAACTACATTTAAATCAAATACGCTTGGCACAATAAAGTTTGCATTCAGCTGTTCATCACTTACACAAGATGAAATCGCCTCTGCAGCAAGAACTAACATCTCATCGGTAATTTTTGAGATATTTGCATCTAGTAAGCCTCTAAAAAAACCAGGGAAGACAAGAACATTGTTAATTTGATTTGGTTGATCACTTCTACCGGTTGCAACTACTGCGGCATATTTTCTGGCAATAACCGGATCAATCTCTGGATCTGGATTAGCTAGGGCAAAAACAATGGCATTTTTAGCCATTGATTTAATATCATTTTCATTTAATACATTTGGTGCACTAACGCCAATAAAAATATCAGCATCCTTCATCGCTTCATGGATATCTCCTCTAAAGGATCCAGGAGAGCAGTGCTCGACAAACCAGGTGCGCATTGGATCAGATGCACCTTTATCTTCAAATACCAGGCCATCTTTATCAAAGCCAATAATGTTTTTAGCTCCCTTTGCCACCAGCAACCTTGCAACTGCAGTTCCGGCCGCACCCACGCCACTTAAGACAATCTTGGTTGATTTAAGATCTTTCTTAACCAGTTTTAACGCATTTGTTAAAGCAGCAAGGACAACAATTGCTGTGCCATGTTGGTCATCGTGAAAAACTGGAATATCTAATAGATCGCGAAGTCTTGCTTCAATTTCAAAGCAACGTGGTGCTGAAATATCCTCTAAATTAATTCCGCCATATACCGGTGCAATGATTTGAACTGTTCTAACAATCTCATCAACATCTTGGGTATCAAGACAGACTGGCCAAGCATCAACATCAGCAAAGCGCTTAAATAATGCTGCTTTTCCCTCCATAACTGGCAGCGCAGCTCCTGGTCCAATATTGCCAAGACCTAATACCGCAGAGCCATCAGTTACAACTGCAACAGTATTTCGCTTAATCGTTAATCTTCTTAAATCAGATGGATCCTTTGCAATTGCTTGTGAGATTCGAGCAACCCCTGGTGTGTAAGCACGAGATAGATCATCACGGGTTTTAAGTGGCACTTTGGAAGAGACTTCAATCTTTCCGCCTAAGTGCAGTAAAAATGTGCGATCTGAAACTTTTCTGACATTTAAATTTGGATTCTTCGATATTGCAGCGGTAATTGCTTCGGCATGTTCGGCATCAACTGCATCGCAAGTAACATCGATGACAACTCGGTCTAAAACTGATTCAACAACATCGAGTGCGGTGATTGAAGCACCGGCTGCAGATATTGCTTGAGTTATCTCAGAGACTGGTTGAGCTGAGGCAGGACCATCAACTCGAATTGTGATTCCATAACCAGGGCTTGTGCTTGCCATTTAGACAACACCGTAAAGTCGATCTCCAGCATCGCCCAATCCGGGAACGATGTAACCCTTTTCATTTAATCTTTCATCTAGCGCGCCAGTTACTAATTTTAATTGTAATTTAGAGGATGCAAATGCTTTCTCTAGCACTGCAATACCTTCTGGAGCTGCCAAGATACAAATCGCTGTTATATCTGTTGCACCCTTTGCTGCTAAAAATTCAATTGCTGAAACTAACGTGCCACCGGTGGCAAGCATTGGATCTAAGATGTAACACTGACGATCAGTTAAATCCTCTGGCAATCTATTTGCATATGTAGTTGCCTTTAAAGTTTTTTCATCTCGAACCATGCCAAGAAAACCAATCTCAGCCGTTGGAATTAATCTAGACATTCCCTCTAACATGCCAAGACCTGCTCTTAAGATTGGCACCACAACTGGTTTTGGTTTGGTCAGGTGAGCACCTTGGGCCATTGCAACTGGCGTCTTAACAGTTACCGCTTCAGTTTTAACCTCACGCATTGCTTCATAGGCAAGCAAGGTGACAATCTCTTCGGTTAAGCGCCGAAAGGTTGGTGAATCAGTTTTTTCATCCCGCAATACCGTTAGCTTGTGAGTTATCAGCGGGTGGTCTGCAATATGAATTTTCACATAATTACTCTACAAGCCCAGCGCCTGACTACCAATTAACGCAGAATAAAGGGAGAATAATCAGGTAGCACTTGAGCATGACTTCGGCGAAAGGGTGTGATCTAAATGTCAGTAGATTTTGGATGCATCGCCTGGCATGAGGATGGCCGGTGGAGCGTTAACTCCCTAGCTTCAACTCGAGATATCGGTTCAGTTATTGATTCAATCAAAGCCCAACAAACCAATGGTGGTGCAATTGCATTAATTGCAATTGAAGATGAGTTTGTAATTATTGCAAGAGCACTAGGTGATCAAATGCAGATGATGATCTCAGATGTTACCTACGCATTAGATTATGAGGTAGCAGCAGAGTTAATTGAGGTTTTAGATCTTGAGTTTCCTGAAGAAGAGGATGAATCACAACCAGGTGGTGATTTAGATTTACTAAATGATTTAGGTGTTAGTGAGATGGAATTACTTAGCATTTTAGATGACACTGAGTTATATCCAGATGAACAGCTTGAAGCGATTGCCAACAGATTAGGTTTTGGCGAACAATTTAATCAGGTGATTGAAAGTAATTAGTGGATTACAAATTAATAATGCAGGCAGCTTTATCGCTTGCAAAGGTCGCTGCTGATAAAGGCGATGTTCCAGTTGGCGCCATCGTTGTTAATGAAGCTGGTGAAATATTAGGAACTGGCCAAAATCTGCGAGAACAAAATAATGATCCAACTGCGCATGCAGAAATTGTCGCCTTAAGAAATGCTTCCGAAAAATTTGGTAGCTGGCGGCTTGATGATTTAACAATTGTTGTCACATTAGAGCCATGTGCGATGTGTGCCGGTGCGATATTGCAATCTAGAATTAAAAGATTAGTTTTTGCAGCCTGGGATGAGAAGGCTGGCGCAGTTGGTTCGGTGATGGATGTTATTCGAGATCCAAGAGCTTTAACTAAGGTTGAAGTTATTACTGGAGTTATGGAAAAAGAGTCCAGTGATGTTTTAAAGGAATTTTTTAATACTAAGCGTTAAATAACAATTTCATATGAAGGATTTAAAATAATTAACTGACCATTATTTTCACCCACCATACCTTCAGCGCGTAATTGAGCGCCAACTTCAAGGCCGGTAATTTCACGGCGACCTAAGAATTGCAATGTAACTCCGCCAGTTTCATCCCAAACTTCAACCTCAACAGATGGAGATGCATTAGATGGAGCTGATTTAATTGAATTAACTCGGCCTTGAACCTGAGCCCGTTTGCGCCAAGTAATCTTGCCAATCGGCATAACATCTTCAGAGTAATGGCTAACTGGTGCTGCTTTTTTATTTATATCAATACCTGCTGAACTTGTAGGAGTATTTGTAAAGGCACTTTGAGTACGTGCTGGTGTTTCTGCCTTTATCTCACTCTTTTTGTGATCTGGGTGAACTAACACTGCTTGGCCTGAGATAATTTTTTCAACATCAAAAGGAACAATGGTTGCAACAACACGTTCTAGTTGTGAAATTGGACGAGCAATACTTTCGGCAGTTTGATCATGTAGTAGCCAGCCTAAGAATTTTGAATAGGAACGACGTGGTAATAAAAGGGTTAACTCAACATCTGGGGATGCGGTAGCTCTAACTGAGTAATCAACAGCAGCATTTGCAAGCCGTCGATCAGGACAATCAATTAACTCGAGCGGAACATCAGAGCAAGCTTCATTCTTTGCCCACTCTCTACTTATCGCCTCAGCCCGGCGGTCATCAATTACAAAGTGCACGGCAGACAGGTTTCTTGGATTTAGAGATCTGGCGTATCTAATTGCACCAATCGTTGCTAGATCAAAGCTGTCAATTAATACCGTTACATCATGTCTGGTAATCGATGTAGCACGTGAGTTTTGAACCGTAATATTTAACGCACCTTGTTCTTGCGTATATTGACGACGAAGTCTTAAAAATATCATTACTAAGATTGGCGTAATTAGAATTACAATCCAGGCGCCTTCGGTGAATTTAACTATTGCAAAGATAATCACAACAACTAGTGAAATAAATCCAGATAAACCATTGATAACAAACTTATACTTCCAGCCCTTATCTCTATGAGTAGTGGCATGTTTTGCCATACCAAAGCCAGTTAATGTAAAGGCAGTAAATACACCAAGTGCGTAAAAGGCAACCAAGTGTTCAACTGATGCGCCGGTGCCAACTACTAAAACCATTGCAACAACAGTTAACAACATAATGCCGTTTGAGAAATTAAGTCTGTGTCCACGCTTGGTAAGCCAGCTAGGTAGATAGCCATCATTGGCAACGAAGTTAACCAAGATTGGGAAAGCACTGTATGTGGTGTTAGCTCCTGCAAATAAGATCAACATGGTTGCTGCCTGCACCAGAATAAAAAAAGCACTGCCAAATGCGCCATCTCCTAAAATTGCTTTAGCAATTTGAGAAATAACAGTTGGTGTACCAGATTCATATGGCATTGCATGAATTTTGTGGGCAAAGTATGAAACGCCTAAAACTAGCGAACCTAAAATGCAACTCATAATTACTAAAGTTTTTCTGGCGTTAACATGTTCTGGCTCTTTAAACAATGCCACTCCATCTGAGATTGCTTCAAGGCCGGTTAAAGATGATCCGCCATTTGCAAAAGCGCGAAGCAAAATAAAGATTGCTGCAAAACTTAACAAACCTTGTGATTCACCAATTGGCACTGCCCCTGGTTGATTAACATCTAACATAACTAATCCACCAGTTAGCTCGCGATAAATTCCAATAATAAATACCACTGCCATTGAGCCAACGAAAAGATAGGTTGGTAGTGCAAATGCTTTTCCGGCTTCTTTCACGCCCCGCAGATTTCCATAAGTTAAAAGCACAATCACAGCTAAGGTCATATGAATCTTCCAAGGATCAAGCTCTGGGAAGGTGGAGATAATCGCTGCCACACCAGCGGCAGATTGGATCGCTAAGGTGACAATGTAATCAAGCATTAAAGCCACTGCAGCAACTTGAGCAACTACTGGCCCAAAGTTATCCCTAGATACGTTGTATGCCCCGCCAACTTTGGCGTAAACCGAAATCACATTTCGATATGACAAGGTAACGATTAATAAAATAATTAAAATGATTGCTGTCATCGGCATTAACATTGCAAAAGCGGCAATACCAAAAGCTGGCACTAGCGCAAGCAGAATCTGCTCTGATCCGTAAGCAGAGGATGAAATACAATCTGAGGACAAAATACCTAATGCGTAACGCTTACCTAATCTTTGATGGCTTAATGTGTGACGATTGAGCGGATTGCCTAAAAATTTGCGTTTGATTTTGTAGGAAAGTGGATCTTTCAGATGAGCATGTTCGGCCAGCACCTTTGGTGCCGGTGCATTATCACTCCATGAATTAGGCAATTAAAAACACACTCCAATGAGAAGTTAGGCACTAAGTATACGCCTGTTTTTATGCGTCACTTTTTAAGCACACGCCATAGCCGTATGCTTATCTTTATGCAGTTAAAGACGCAGCTTTATATTGATGGTAAATGGATTGATGGCGCATCAACTATGCCAGTTACAGATCCAAGTGATGAATCAGTAATTGCTAATGTGCAGGTGGCATCCGATAAAGAGTGCGCGCAGGCAGTAGATGCAGCAGCAAAAGCATTTAAAACTTGGTCAAAGACCGCACCTCGTGTTCGCGCTGAGATATTGCGCAAAGCATTTGAAATTATGGTGGCTGAGTCTGATCGGCTTGCTGAGATTATTTCTAAAGAGAATGGCAAAGTATTAAGTGATGCTAAGGGTGAGATTTTATATGCCGCAGAATTCTTCCGCTGGTTTGCTGAAGAAGCTGTTCGAATTAATGGCGAATTCCGGATGGCACCTGCCGGAGATAAAAGAATATTAGTTACTAAACAACCAATTGGTGTTTCACTTTTGATTACTCCGTGGAATTTTCCAGCCGCGATGGCGACTAGAAAAATTGGACCAGCATTAGCTGCCGGATGTACTGTGATTTTAAAACCAGCAGGGCAAACCCCACTTACCGCAATTGCAATAGTTGAGATTTTAGAAAGAGCAGGAGTGCCTGCTGGCGTTGTTAATTTAATTTTGCCTGTGCCGTCAGGGCCGGCAATTGCCAAGCTACTAAAAGATCCAAGAGTTGTGAACTTATCATTTACTGGCTCAACTGAGGTAGGAAGAGTTTTATTAAAAGAGGCGGCAGATCGAGTAATTCGTACCTCTATGGAGTTAGGTGGCAATGCACCATTTTTAGTATTAGCTGACGCAAATATTGATGACGCGGTAAGTGGGGCGATGCTGGCCAAGATGAGAAATGGTGGCGCAGCATGCACTGCAGCTAATCGTTTCTATGTTGCAAAAGAAATTGCCGAAGAATTCACTACAAAATTAGCCAATGCAATGGCAGCATTAAAGATGGCAGCTGGCACATCAAATGGCGCACAACTTGGCGCAAGTGTTTCAGTTGCAGAGCGAAATAAAATTGCTGAGTTAGTAGATACATCCGTTTCAAGTGGCGCCCAGATTAAAACTGGTGGCAAAACTCCAGCAGGTGCAGGGGCTTTTTATCCAGCTACAGTTTTAACGGTAAAAAGTGATAATCCGATCTTAAAACAAGAGATCTTTGGCCCGGTTGCACCAATTGTTATTACCGCATCCGATGAAGAGGCGATTGAACTTGCAAATGCAACTGAGTTTGGTTTGATCTCATATGTTTACTCTGCTGATTTAAAGCGAGCAATTAAAGTTGCAGAGGCTTTGGAGTCCGGCATGGTGGCAATAAATAAAGGTGTGATCTCAGATCCGGCTGCACCCTTTGGCGGCGTTAAGCAATCCGGTTTAGGTAGAGAAGGCGGCTTTGTTGGAATTGAAGAGTTCTTAGAGACTAAATATATTGGGGTAGAAATTTAATTGAATTACGGCATCCATACTTACTGGCGCAATAGTGAAGAGCGTGATGAGGCGTTAAAACTCAAACAA
>Ga0209190_1002021_pt1 | contig 13908 bp, 18 predicted proteins | sample M_140205_XF_Meta_FD_187315 | JGI IMG/M metagenome (GOLD analysis project Ga0209190, IMG submission 187315) | Freshwater microbial communities from Lake Montjoie, Canada to study carbon cycling - M_140205_XF_MetaG (SPAdes) (version 2) | ecosystem: Environmental > Aquatic > Freshwater > Lake... | reverse complement strand
TAAGAATGAGTTACGTTGACGCTATCCAAGATCGCGAGAAAGATCGCATTCACGTTGTAGAGCGTGTAAATGGTGAACGGGTGTTTCGTGAATACCCAGCCACTTACTTGTTCTATTACGATGATCCTCGCGGCAAGTTCCGCACTATCTACGATACACCTGTGAGTCGATTCAGCACTCGCAGTAACAAAGAGTTTCGTAAGGAAGTGCGGTCACACTCTGGAAAGCAACTCTGGGAAAGTGACATTAACCCAGTGTTTAGATGTCTAGAAGAGAACTACAAGGGCAAGGACTCGCCCCGACTACAAACAGCATTTTTTGACATTGAAACGGACTTTGACCCCACAAGGGGATTCTCTAGTCCCGAGGATCCTTTCACAGCTATTACAGCCATTTCTGTTTACATGGATTGGTTGGACAAGCTGGTCACTTTGGCGCTTCCTCCCAAAGGAATGACCTTTGCTACTGCTGGCGAAATTGCCGCAGAGTTTGAAGATACGTTTGTGTTTAAAGACGAAGCACAGCTATTGGACACCTTCCTTAGTCTAATTGACGATGCCGATGTACTCAGCGGCTGGAACAGCGAAGGCTTTGATATTCCCTATACTGTGAATCGTATTACACGGGTACTAAGCAAGGATGACACCCGGCGGATGTGCTTGTGGGGTCAATACCCTAAACAGCGTACCTTTGAACGCTTTGGTGCTGAACAGATCTCTTTTGATCTTGTTGGTCGCATCCACTTAGACTACATGCAGTTGTATCGCAAGTACACCTATGAAGAACGTCATAGCTATAGTCTAGATGCTATTTCAGAATACGAACTAGACGAGCGTAAGACACAGTACGAAGGTACCCTAGATGATCTGTACAACAAGGACTTTAAAAAGTTCATCGAGTACAACAGGCAAGATACTGCACTGCTAAACAGACTGGACAAGAAGTTACGCTTCTTAGATCTAGCCAACGAACTAGCACACGAAAACACAGTGCTACTACAGACCACTATGGGTGCTGTGGCTGTTACCGAGCAGGCTATTATCAATGAAGCTCATGAGCGCGGCATGGTTGTGCCTAATCGTAAGCACAGAGATGACAGCGAAGATACTGCGGCAGCAGGTGCGTATGTTGCTTATCCCAAGAAGGGTATGCACAAGTGGATTGGTGCTATCGACATTAACAGTCTGTATCCAAGTGCTATTCGTGCCCTGAACATGGGCCCAGAGACTATTGTTGGACAGGTGCGGCAGACTATCACCGAGCACATGATCAAACAGCGTATGGCAGAGAAGAAGACCTTTGCTGAAGCCTGGGAAGGTGAGTTTGGTAGCCTAGAGTATCAGGCCATTATGAACCAGGAACGTGGCACACAGTTGTTCATTGACTGGGAAGATGGCAACGCTACAGAACACAGTGCCGCAGAAGTATGGGACTTGGTGTTCAACCAACGGCAGCCCTGGATTCTTAGTGCCAACGGCACCATACTAACCTATGACAAGAAAGGTATCATTCCTGGCCTGCTGGAGCGTTGGTATGCTGAACGTAAAGAGATGCAGGCCAAGAAGAAGGTTGCCACTACCAGGGAAGACATTGCGTTTTGGGACAAGCGTCAGCTGGTCAAGAAAATTAACTTGAACAGTCTGTATGGTGCTATTCTTAACCCAGGGTGCCGCTTCTTTGACAAGCGCATTGGACAGAGTACAACGCTAACTGGTCGTGTTATTGCCAAGCACATGGATGCTTTTGTCAACGAAGCCATCACCGGCAAGTACGATCACACAGGCGATGCTATCATTTACGGTGACACTGACTCTGTGTACTTTAGCGCCTATGACGCACTAAAGAAAGACATTGATGATGGTAACATGGAATGGAACAAAGACATCTGTGTTCAACTTTATGACGGCATTGCTGATCAAGTCAACGACAGCTTCCCGGGCTTCATGGAACGTGCTTTCCACTGTCCACGAGAAATGGGTGGCTTGATCAAAGGTGGCCGTGAACTGGTTGCCAGTGCGGGCTTGTACATTACCAAGAAGCGTTATGCTGTGTTGATCTACGATCTGGAAGGAAATCGACTGGACCGGGACGGCAAGCCGGGCAAGGTTAAGGCCATGGGCTTGGACTTAAAGCGAGCAGATACTCCTAAGGTTGTGCAGGAGTTCCTCAGCGATATCTTGTTGGACCTGTTGAAGGACGAAACACAAGACAGCATTGTTGAGAAGATCAAAGACTTTAAGATCTTGTTCAAGCAACGCCCTGCCTGGGAAAAAGGCAGTCCTAAACGGGTGAACAACTTGACCAAGTACACCAAGGCAGAAGAGTTGCAAGGTAAGGCCAATATGCCAGGCCACGTCAGGGCGGCAATGAACTGGAACAACCTGCGTAAGATGCATGGTGACAACTACAGTCAACAGATTGTTGACGGTATGAAAGTTATTGTCTGCAAGGTTAAGACTAATCCGCTGAACTATACTTCTGTGGCATACCCTACAGACGAGAAGCGTTTGCCAAACTGGTTTAAAGAACTGCCGTTCAACGACACAGAGATGGAAGGCAGCGTAGTAGATCAAAAGATCGAAAACTTGCTGGGAGTGCTGGGCTGGGATTTACTTGGTCAGACACAGGTTACTAACACATTCAACGATTTGTTTAGCTTCTCATGAAAGATCCACACCTAAGTCAAGTGCTACGCATGAAAGAGATGATTGAAAATCTCGACCTTGCGCCTGCACATCAATCTATCGGCGAACTCAACAACAACTATGCCATTGAGGTTTATCAAGACCTTGATGCCAGTAAGTTGGCTAAGAAATTCACAGGTATGTTGGCACAGCTTGAAAAAGATGCTGACAACATCATTGAGTATCGTGAAGAATTGTTGTCTAAGTTAGACGCTAGGATTAGTCAGTACGGCTCTCGGTATTTTGCCGAAAGCTATGCTATCTACGAACGTCACATGCAGATGTATCATGACAGGAGTCCATACTTAACTGATGTTGAGAGGGACCGCCAAGAGCTACATCGCAAGATGTATGATGTTACTAGAGACGTCATCATGGGACGTATTGGTCTATACGCAGATTGGCATCATCCGGGACTTGAAATTGGACCCGGAGACTGCGTTTGGACTCAGCATCTAGTGGCCTTCCAGCCTCTATACATTGCTGACATCAATCAAGATTTTCTTAACAGCACCAAGGAAACCTTTAACGAGCAATACCAATCTCGTTTGATGGACTACCTTATTAAGGGCAATGACTTAGGTGAGTTGCCTCAAAACCAATTTGGATTTATCTTTAGTTGGAATGTTTTTGATTACTTCCCTGTGGATGTGATTAAGACTTACCTGCAACAGATTTACCATTTACTAAAGCCAGGTGGCGTATTCATGTTTAGCTACAACAACTGTGACCGCAGTCGTAATGTAGAGTTTGTTGAGCAGGGTCATATGTGTTACACACCTGGCAGTCTGCTTAAAGAACTAATTGCTTCAATGGATTTTGAACTTGAGGCCGCGTACGACCTTGATGCCAGCATCAGCTGGTTAGAGATTCGTAGACCTGGCACATTAACCAGCACAAGAGTAACACCACCTTTTGGCACAATTGAAAACGTTTTTGACCTACAAAAACCTTGACAGGTCTAAATATAATCACGTATAATAGCACAACATTATTGGAGAACCCCATGAAAGACTATCTACAAGACATCGTACAGCACACACACAGCCTAGGCTTCATTGACCTGGTGAAGATTACAGGCACAACTGAGGAAACTCGACTAGATGCCATGGATCTCGAGAACCGCACAGTTGTGGTTATGGCCAAGTTTAAGAACCCTATCCCAGAGTTTGTTGGCACCTTTGGTATGCCTAACTTGGGCAAGCTCAACATTATCCTTAACATCCCTGAGTACAAGGAAAATGCTAACATTGCTGTAACACAAAAGGAAGGCGGCGAACTTGACGGCATTAACTTTGTCAACAAGGCCGGCGACTTCCGCAATGACTATCGTTTCATGAGTGCAGGTATTGTCAACGCTAAGTTGCAGGCCATTGAGTTCAAGGGTGCAAAGTGGACAGTTAGTTTTGTTCCTAGTGTTACAAGTATTCAGAAGCTCAAGTTCCAGAGTCAGGCTAATGCTGAGGAAACAACTTTCTTGGTTAAGACAGACAAAGGCAATCTTAAGTTCTTCTTTGGTAGTGCTAGTACACACGAAGGTAGCTTTGTGTTTGAACAAGGTGTGGCAGACATGAAGCGTAACTTTGCTTATCCAGTGGCGCAGGTTATTGCTATTCTTAACTTGCCGGGTGATAAGACCATGAATCTCAGTGATGAGAACGGTGCGTTGATGATTACTGTTAACAGCGGCATTGCTGACTACAACTACATTATTCCTGCAAATACCAAGTAATGACCCAAGACAACCTCACTGCTAAACAAAGCGACTACGCTGTATTCTTGCCAGCAATCAGTGGCTTCTATGCTACCTTTGTGGGCAAACAGCGAGTCAACAACGACTATGTGGATCCTGCTCGATTCCCACAGGGTCTCACTGACATGGAGCAAATGAATTGGCTCAACAGTCAGAAAGCACTGTTTCCCTATCGTTGGAGTTTGTACTCGGGTGGACACGCTAACTTAGACCTAACTAAGAATGACCCCGGTGAGGACATGGTACGTGCTAGAGAACCAGGTACATTTATGCTTGGTGACTCAGGTGGATTCCAGATTGCTAAAGGCTTATGGGAAGGTGATTGGCGTGCCAATAGCGGATGCCCTAAAGCACAGGCCAAGCGTGATAATGTGCTAAAGTGGTTAGATGGCATTGCTGACTACGGAATGATTCTTGATATTCCAACTTGGGTTATTCACGATAAGAAAGCATCTGCTGCCTGTCAGATTAGCACACTAACCGAAGCAGTTGAAGCTACAAAGTTTAACAACGAGTACTTCATGAAGCATCGTAAGGGTAAAGAGAATGGTGGGGCTAAGTTCCTAAACGTTCTACAGGGTGACAATCATACCAGTGCAGAAAACTGGTATCAGATCATGAAAGAATATTGTGACCCCGTTAAGTACCCCAACACTCACTTTGATGGTTGGGCTATGGGTGGTCAGAATATGTGTGATGTACACTTGATCTTAAAACGTCTTGTTGCATTGCGCTATGATGGTTTACTACAGGAAGGAGTCCACGACTGGATGCACTTCTTGGGCACTAGTAAACTAGAGTGGGCAGTTCTATTAACCGATATCCAACGAGCAGTGAGAAAATATGTTAATCCCGCGTTTACCATCTCTTTTGACTGCGCCAGTCCATTCCTTGCAACAGCAAACGGACAGGTCTATTTTGAGAACGTCTTTGAACACGACAGCAAGTGGTCGTACCGCATGGCTCCTTCAGCCGACGACAAGAAGTACTCAACTGATACAAGAAAGTGGTCAGACGGGGTGGTCGCAGACGGAATATACCCTCGCTGGGAAGACAGCCCTTTAAGCGATATGCTAAAGATGAAAGACATCTGCATTTACCATGCAGGTGTTCCTAAAGCAGGTGTTGTGCTCACAGAAGAAAACTTCAAAGACCCAGAGTTGTATGATGTACTACCTGCTGTTAACAAAAACGGTAAGTGGGGCAAGACCTCTTGGGATAGTTTCTCCTATGCACTGCTAATGGGGCATAATGTTTGGATGCACCTTACTGCTGTACAAGAAGCCAATCGTCGCTACGATGCAGGCGAGCATCCTGCAATGATGTGGCACCAAAATGGCGACCATGCCCGGTTCAAGGACATTGTTGAAGCAATCTTTGCCGCACCAACCCGAGCACAGGCAGAGGAAATCATTGAATACTACGACAGCTATTGGATGGACATCATTGGCACTCGTGGCTTCAAAGGCAAGAAGGCCAAAAACGCATTAACTAACTTTGGAAATTTATTCGAAGTAGTTGACACAGCGGTCTAAATAGCTTATACTCATTTTAACATAAACTTTCCCTAGGTGGGGTAAATGACTTTACCAGATGAACGATACCGTGCTGTTGTACAAACAGAAAAGTTTTTAAGAGAAATTCTTAGTACACCGCGAATTCCAAAAGCAATTAAAGATAGTGCTCGGTATTGTCTGCGCCACTATCCTACAACATGGGATATGCAGCGTACAGCACTTCAGGCGCCGGATGTATTCCAAGAACGCATGGAACCGGTTAACCGTTGGGTGCAGGCTGGCATACAGGAGAAAAACAATGAAACGTAATTACGAATCTGGTGTAAGCGAGTCAGCAGACTTCTTCGTTGGCACAGAAGTTGAACATACTCCCATGCATGGCGAACGCACATTGTTTGTAGTGGGTGTACATTCCGCTGATGCTATTGTACAAATGGCAAGTGGACTAGACGTCAAGCACATCTACTTTGGTGCTAACATGAGCTTTCCTATGATTCATACCAACGATGCAGATGAGTGGCAGAAGTGGGAGTCAATGATCAAGACTTGTCTTGATGCAGGTTTCTGGTGTACACTAGACATTGACGTTGCACAAGTCGAAGGTCTATGCGAAGGTGGTCTTACAGAAAATCGTAGATTTATTCCTATGATTAGTGTTAAACTACCTTATGTACAACTGCTAAACTTTAACATGAACGCCACAATTAAGATTGATGATAAAGACTTTGCCGCCAGTAATCCCGGTGTTTGGTGTCATAGTCTGCACGACCTAATGGATCGTAGCAAATTTACAAACTGGGATGCTTACACTAAAGACGAGATTATTAAATGACTTCAATAACTGCACATGAAAGGCAAAGCATTGACAATCGTCGTGCTGCCGCAGACTCTAAGATCTGGATTACATTCCGTCGGGAAGGCATTCATTGCTATCCAGCAGCCGCAACAGATCCAGCACTGGCCACAGGCGACGAATACGATGTCAGCTTCCTTGGCACACCGCACAGACACATTTTTCACTTTAAGATTGGAATCCAGGTATTCCACGATGACCGAGACATTGAGTTCATCCAGTTTAAACGCTGGTTAGAGAACCTGTACTCTGGCAAAGAATCAGTTCTACAGCTCAACTACAAGAGTTGTGAAATGATCAGTGATGATCTTTTTACACAGATAGCCGCTCGCTATGATGGTAGAGAGATTTTCATTGAAGTCAGCGAAGATGGAGAGAACGGCTCCATCAAACATTACTCAGCAAATTAAAAAGAGGTTAGTATTATGGCAAAGATTGCTATTCGTCACAATCCCCGTACCGCACAGGCCTGGGAGGATATCGAGCAGTATCTAGAGTTCTGCAAGGACTTTGGATATGTGTATAACCCAGAGGACATTTATCGCAGGGAGACTCCCTGGGGTCAGTTCATGCGCTTGCGACAAGGCAAGGGTGTACGCAACAACTGGAACGAAGACGCACGTCGGCTACGTGGCGTATGAAAATACAACCAAGATCAGTTGGACCAGGCAAGAAGTCCATTGTCTTGACCAACACCAATAATGGTAAGATGGTCGAAGTAGAGGTCGGCAGCAGTAGTGACTATGTTATTACTGCGTACTTGGCGGGAGAAAAAATTGTCCTTACTCGTGACGACCTAAATAGACCATATGTCGCAAACAAGTTTGGCATGGAACTAGTGTATAAAATATGAGAAAACTATATTACATGGGTCTTGAACCCTATAAAGCACGTTACACACTACAGCTTCAAGAGTGGAATCGTGCTGTGTTTGAACAGCGTGGCATTGACTACGTTATTGTCCCCGGCGATACTCTCAGTAACGACCAGGCCATTGTAACAGGTCAGGTACTTGATGCACACGGACGCACATTCTTTGGCATGAGCCAGTTGATGAATCTCATCAAGATGATGAAGGCGGGAGAATGTAGCAATGAAGATGTTATCTACTTTGAAGACATGTTTCAACCCGGTATCGAGAGCTTACCTTATATTCTTGATCAAATCACTAGTGCTCATCGTCCTAGGATTTTTGTCCGTTGTCTTGCTCAGTCCATTGATCCGGATGACTTTGTTCATGTATGGGGCATGTCAGAATGGATGGGACACTATGAGAAGATGGTTGACTCGTTTGTAGATGGCGTACTGGCCACCAACGAAGAGATGGTAATGCACATGAAGATTGCTGGCTGGAAGGCTCCACTGTACAACATCAGTGGCCTGGCATTTGGCAAGGCGGAAGTGCAGAATCGTGTAGGCAACAACATTCGACCATTTGCCGAACGTGATCGTCGAGTGGTGTTCTCTGCTCGTTGGGATCAAGAGAAGCAGCCTAACTTCTACATGGATCTCATTGAAGCTTGGTACAAGCGTCATCCAGAGTCGACTGTAGAGTTTGCCATCTGCTCAGGTGCTAAACTTCGCAGTAACAACGACAGCTACATGGCACGTACACGCGAACTACAGGCATCAGGAAAACTTGTAGTCTACGAGGACTTAGAAAAGAATGATTATTATAATATTGTTAATGAATCTCGGGTTGTGTTCAATTGCGCTTTACAAGATTGGGTTTCGAATACAGTCAGTGAAGCAGATGCTCTTGGCTGCAATGTGTTGTATCCTGCATATCGTAGTTTTCCTGAAACTTTTGCCAATGACCATACAAGACTTTATGTTCCTTGGAGTATAGATGATGCTTTGGACAAATTGGAAAAGTTGTTAGAAGCACCTAGTGAACACATGGGTAAGATCAGTGATCACAACGATGGTACCATCAATCGTATCATTGACATTATGCAAGGTAAGGGCAAGCAATGGTTACGCATGGCAACAGATTACAGGAAACACACTAGTGAGCCAAAATACTAATCCGTGGGTAATGGTCACTGGGGCGTCTGGCTACATTGGTGGCCAGGTCGCTAAGACTTTTCAAGAACGTGGTTATCGTGTAGTTGGCGTTGACTGGAGAAAAATTCCTGGAAGAGACAATTTCTGTAACGTACACATGAACAGAAATTGTGATGAACAAAGTGTTGCTAACATGGTTAGGACACTTGATATCGAAATCATTGTTAACACAGCCGGCAGTAGTTTAGTTGGACCTAGCGTACAAGATCCAGCCCCTTACTATGTTAACAATGTTGGTAGTATGGCAAAGTTCATTGATAATCTAAACAAAGTAGGTTGGAAAGGAACATTTATCTTTTCCAGCAGTGCCAGTGTCTATGGCGAGCCTATTACAGAAGTTATTGACGAAGATCATCCTAAAGCACCAATCAGTCCTTATGGACAGACCAAGTGGGATGGCGAAGTACTGCTACAAGACAGTGCTCGAGCCTATGGTATGAAGATGATTGCGCTACGCTACTTTAATGCCTGCGGCGCAGACCTAGCAGGTGCTCATGGTCAAGAACCTAATGCTACACACTTGGTTGCTCGCATCTGTGAAGAAGTATTGTTTGGCCGCGAGTTAACTGTGTTTGGCAATAGCTATCCCACCAAAGATGGCACTTGCATACGCGACTATCTGCACGTACAAGACATTGCCGAAGCACACTTGGCCGCCATACCTATTGCCAAAGCTGGTGAACTACAGAGTTTTAATCTTGGCATGGGTGCAGGCAGTAGCAATCTTGAAGTTATTCAAGCATTCGAAACAGCAGTTGGGCAAAAAGTTAACTTTAAGTTTGGTCCAATTCGAGAAGGCGATCCTAGTACGTTGATTGCCAACACTGACAAATTTAAACAGGCCACAGGATGGCAACCAAAGCACAGCGACCTTGCTACTATTGTACAAAGTGCGTGGCTATGGTATAATAGCGATACGTATAATCGCTTGAGAGGCTAATATGAAAATAGGATTTACCTGTAGTACCTTTGACCTACTTCATGCAGGACACGTTGCTATGCTTGCAGAAGCAAAGACCAAGTGTGACTATCTTATTGTTGGATTACAAAACGATCCAACCCTAGATCGCCCCACAAAGAATGCGCCAGTGCAGAGCATTGTTGAACGACAGATGCAGTTACGTGGCAGCAAGTATGTTGACGAAGTATGGGTCTACAACACAGAAAAAGATCTAGAAGATCTTCTACTTACATTGCCTATCAATGTACGTATCCTTGGTGTTGAGTACGAAGGTAAAGAGTTTACCGGGCGCGAGATTTGTCACAAGCGCAACATTGAACTATACTTCAATGGTAGAGACCACAGCTTTAGTAGCAGTAGTCTGCGTCGTCGTGTGTACGAGTCAGAGCTAGCCAAGGAAGAAGTAAAATGAAGATTGGCATTGTAGGAATGGGCTATGTTGGTAGTGCAGTGTACGCCAGCTACCAAGGCCTTGCTGATGTAAAGTTTCATGATCCTGCCAAGAGTGACAGCGTAAGTTTGTATGATCTAGTACATTGGGATCCAGATGCAATCTTTGTATGTGTGCCTACTCCGCAGAATCCTGATAACTCCTGTGATGTTAGAGCTGTTGATTCTACACTAACACAAATTAATGATCTCAAATACCAACGGCTGGTGATCTGCAAAAGCACCGCACCAGCTGAACAGTATGGTATCTGGTGGTGTGACATGCGCTATAGTTTAGTTCATGCACCAGAGTTCCTTAAGGCCACTAACAGCATTGAGGATTACATTAGTCCTCACTTGATTGTACTAGGTGGCAAGCCCGGCGAATGTGCCGAGGCATTTGGCGTTATTGCTCGTAGCCATGTCAAACTAAGCAACACACGGGTGCAGGTCACTGACATTAAAACAGCGGCCTTATTTAAATATGCTGCCAATACCTTTTTGGCCATGAAGGTTACATTTGCCAATCAGCTACACAACTACTGCCGGGCCAATGCTGGAAATTGGAGTCAGCTTTCCGAAATGCTAGCAGGAGATCATCGTTTAGGTGATACTCATTGGCAGGTTCCTGGCCCAGATGGCAATTTTGGTTATGGAGGCTCTTGCTTTCCCAAGGATGTTAGTGCTATAATACATGATGCTAAACGCTTTAACATGGACTTCACTTTGCTAGAGCAAGTGCAGACTATCAACAAAACATTAAGGACGGAAGTTTAACATGAACACTTTTGCAACTATCCTCGCAGTTATCTTGATCATTCTGGTCGTTATTTTCGGCCCGTTTGCTATGATCTGGAGTGTGAACACACTATTCCCTGTGGCTGCGATTCCATACACCTTTGACACATGGGTGGCAGCTATTGTGCTGGCCGGTGTCTTTAAGGCCAACGTAACAGTAAAGAAATAATATGACAGATAAAAACGAAACAGGATTAGACGCAATGGCCGGCGACGGCGGATATGAAGAAGGATACCTTGGTGGATACATCCGTGCCAAGATGAAGCGTGATAACAAACGTTTCTGGGCTGGAGACAACATCAGCGATTACTTGTGGGAAGGCGATAAAGAAAAACTTATCAACGAAGCTACACTAGCATTTGAAGGTGTTCTGGACGCATTGCTTATTGATCGCGAAACCGATCCCAACAGCAAGGGCACAGCCCGACGCTTGGCCAAGATGTACTACAACGAAATAATGGCAGGAAGATATGAACCAGCACCAGACGCAACAGCATTTCCAAACGATTCGCAGAACCGTTATGAAGGCATGCTTGTGGTTAGAAGTGAACTACGCAGTATGTGTAGTCACCATCACCAGCCTGTATCTGGTGTCGCTTATATTGGGATCATCGCCGCAAATAAGCTCATTGGCTTGTCTAAGTACACTCGTATTGCTCAATGGTGCGCTCGTCGTGGTACTCTTCAGGAAGAACTCTGCAACGACATTGCCAGAGAAATAATGAAGGCCACCGACGCCAAGGATGTTGGCGTGTATGTACAGGCAGTTCATGGATGCTGTGAGAATCGCGGCATTATGGCACACTCTAGCCTAACACAAACAACAGTGCTTAAAGGTGCGTTTAATACGGACCAAAGTACAAAGAAAGAGTTTTTTGACAACATTAAACTGCAACAAGACTTTGCACCAAGATAACAGGAGATAATCATGGCAACTAAGACAGTAACTAAACTCAGCGACAAGCTGACCAAGGTAAACGAATCGTTTACCATCAACATGTATGACAATGGCTTCATGGTAGAAGCAGGTGGACGCAACAAGAAGGGCGATTATGTCAACGCCAAAATCTTGTGCAACACCTTAGACGAAGTGCTGGCACTGGTCAAGGAAGCTGGCGAAATGGACCGGGACGTTTAATCATGACACAAACAGTACCTAACGTAACATTTGCCTTCCGTGAAGGCGACGAAGCACCAACCTTGGGCGGTTGCCCAATTGGTGGTGAATTTGTTTTTAAGACCACAGACGATTTGTTTGCCAACCGGCGTGTGGTAATCTTTAGCCTGCCAGGTGCATTTACTCCCACTTGCAGTACCTACCAACTGCCGGGCTTTGAAGATCAGTACAAGGACTTCAAAGCCAAGGGCATTGATGAAATCTATTGTATCAGTGTCAACGATGGCTTTGTTATGAATGCATGGGCACAGGTGCTAGGCATTCACAATGTCAAAGTTATCCCAGACGGTGCTGGTGCGTTTACAGCGGGCATGGGCATGACAGTTGACATGAGCGCAATTGGTTTTGGTCCACGTAGTCGTCGTTATGCGGCTATTGTCGACAACGGACAAGTGCAACACATGTTTGTCGAGCCCGAAGCCAGTGCAGACAATCCAGATCCATATGGGGTGTCTAGCCCAGAAAACGTAATGAAAAACCTTTAAGGAGAATACTATGTTTGGAACAAATTACACAGGCGGAATGACGTATCGTTCTGCTGACGAAGTCAACTCAGCAATGGGCCGTGTCTACGGGCACATGAGTCTTGCTGTTGTTGTATCCATGATTGTTAGTTATTTTGTAGGCACTAGCCCAGAGTTGCTGGCGTTCTTTTTTACAGGTGTAATGAAGTGGATTGTGATCTTTGCTCCCTTGGCAGCTATTTTTGGTGTTAGCTATGTGCTGGGTAACAACCCCAGCAAGAGTGTAGCACAGTTATGCCTACATGGCTTTGCGGCTCTGATGGGATTGAGCATGGCCACAATCTTTGCTGTGTTTACCATGGGGTCGATTGTGAGTGCCTTCATGGGTGCGGCCATTCTGTTTGCTGTAATGAGTGGCTATGGCTACTTTACCAAACAGAGTCTTGACAGCCTTGGCAAGTTTATGTTTGTGGGATTGATTGCTATTGTTATTGCCAGCATTGTCAACATCTTTATTGGTAGTACAGTTATGGCTATGGTCATCAGCGCCTTGGCAATCATTATCTTCCTTGGGTTAACTGCATACGATACACAAAAGATTCGTGAAGAAGTCAGCTACGATACCAGCCCGGCGGTAGAAGTACGTGGCGCACTAACACTATACATGGACTTTATTAACTTGTTTATCAATCTGTTGAACCTGTTTGGTGATAGGAAATAATTATGGCAACCTGGGAACTTTCTACACTGCATAAAAAGAGTGCTGTTGAAAAACAGTACTGGTACAAGGATGGTAAAACTATCATCCGTTACGAAGGTTATCGTTGGGGTACATTCTATTGCGAAAGCAACGAAATACCCGAAGTTGACCTAGACAATCCCAACGAGTATGTTCTTGGTGACAGCGACTATGATTGGGAATTGGATAACCTCGACGATGGTTCCTGGGCAGAGTGGGAATATTATGATGGTATTACTGAGGAAGAACAAGAAGAGCTTGAAGCCGCCTGGGATGAAGATTTCTTTGAAGGTATGGAAGCCTTGGGCTGGAGCAATGACGATACTGACTATATCTTCCAAGGTCCTCTACAACTTAAAAACGTTGACACCGGTGAAGAGTTCAAAGGTGGGGATAAAGAATGAAAACATTTGATACTTTTGAACAAGTAAACAACATGGACGCCTGTGTTAAACGTCCCATTGT
>Ga0209190_1002018_pt1 | contig 13917 bp, 11 predicted proteins | sample M_140205_XF_Meta_FD_187315 | JGI IMG/M metagenome (GOLD analysis project Ga0209190, IMG submission 187315) | Freshwater microbial communities from Lake Montjoie, Canada to study carbon cycling - M_140205_XF_MetaG (SPAdes) (version 2) | ecosystem: Environmental > Aquatic > Freshwater > Lake... | reverse complement strand
AGATGACCCTGACACTTTTCCACTCTCTTCTCTCGCCTCATATGTGGAAAAATAGGTAGTGTTAAATAATCCTCTTTTAACAGACCCTTCATTAATTAGAATAGCGTCTTCCACATTGTATCCGGTATAAGACATAATTGCAACGATTGCATTCACCCCATATGGTTGCTCTTCCTTGTTAACATATTCCAAATATTTGGATTTTACGAGAGGAATTTGTCCATAATTCAATACCACCCCCATTTTATCCATACGCATTTGATAGTTTGAATGATAAACAGAAACGGCTTGTTTACTTTGACCACATGAAAATGCATCACGTGTAATTGGGTTATTCTCAGGAAAAATAATCATATTACCCAACACACCAAGAATTAACGACGGATCGATTTCTAAATGCGTATAATATTTCGATTTATTCAAATCATCTATACGTGTTGCAATCAGTGCGCCTTCTTCTTCCGCGGTATCGATGTAATCAACTACCGCTTTATGTTTATTAAATTCTGGTTCAACATGTCCAATAGAGTTTAAACTATTATAAAGCTCATGAATGTCATAAATTTTGTTATTTTTAGAATGAAATGTGTCATCCGACTTTTGCTTAAATCCGGTGATAATCTCCTCCCATGTAAATTTTCCAGAATTGATTAGCGCAATAATGTCCTCTCTGTTGTAACTAGGTTTTTCATTATCAACGTAATAAACGGGTCTACTAAGTCGACCAGCATCGGTATAAATAAACATTTCGTTGCTTTCATAGTTGAAAGAGATGCTTGTATATACCGGTATTAACCCATTTCGTCGAAACAATTTCAATAATTTTATCGTTTCAATTGGATTATCAACAACACCTATCCATGATCCATTCACAAATACTTTTGTGACGGCTCCCAAATATTCAGGGTTGCATTCTTGTAATAGTCGCAATGATGTTTTGGCGCGTAACCATTTTATCAAGGGTTTTGCAGATGTCCCACTTGTTATAAGCGTACTAATAGACATGTGTTTATGTAAACCGATATTCCCGCCATCAGGAGTATCTACCGGATCAATATAACCCCATTGTGATGCGTGTAATAACCTCGGACCAACCACTTTTGCGCTAGCATCCAACGGCAAATTGATTTTTCTGAGTTGAGAGATGAAAGAATTCCACGATAATCTATTTAAATCTTGAACCGCTCCAATGCGTTTTGTGTGCGCTTCTGATCCCCAATTTCCTTTAAATGCCTTTCTAAATCCGGATTCAATAATACGTTCTTTGAAAAACTCTCTATAGTTATCATCTATTAAACTCAAAAAATTATTCTTATATTTACCCTTGTGATAATAGTGTTCACTATCAATCTTCAACGAAATATCTCTTTTTTGGATCAAATAATATTCTCTGAAAAGATCGTATATTAATGAACCCGTTAATTCAACACGTTTAAATCTAAAATTATCTCGGTCTGTCGGTTTTTGTTCCTTTTTATAAACCTGTAAAAGTCGTTTTACCATATATCCGATAAAATAGGCCTTATCTAAGAAATTCTTTTCACCGATATTTGGTAGAAAATAATTCATTAAAATATCCAGCACGCCGTTAATAGTTCTACGTTTTGTCAAGAGCGCGATATATTGCAATGCATTTTCCTGTGTAAATATTTTATTTGCATCATGAATGGACGGGATAAATAAATCTATGTACGACTCATTTTTTTTCAAATCGAGCAAACAATGTTCTATAATACTTTCGTCTGATACAACACCTAATGCTCGCATTAAAATAAATAAAGGAACAGGTTTACGTACATTTGGAACAGTAACCACGAATTGTTCCATGCTATATTTTATAGTGTTGACCGCTGCTGGTCCGGCTACGATTTTTACAGCAGTTGTGCGTACAGGTTTAGATGCGTCTTCAGATACAGAACGAATTTCTGCGGAATAGCTGTAGATGTTATCAGACTTGTTTTTTTTGATATAAAGCATGTTGTCTGCAAATTTTTCTTGACTGACTATTGACTTTTCTTTACCATCGATAATAAAATAACCACCAAAATCATTTCTACACTCACCCATATTGAATCGCACTTCGGGGGTTAAATCTTTTAGAATACATAGATTCGATTGAAGCATAATTGGAAATCTGCCTAAATAAATTTGCTCTAATACGGCAGAATGTGTTTTTTTTTCATCATTTTCATAATATATAAAATCAATCTCTACGTCATAATGAATAGTGATTCCATATGTCATATTTCTTAATCTGGCATCATTTGGATACATATAATGTGCGTAATTGTCATCATATATGATAGGTTTTCCAAAATAAATTTTATCGCCATTTTTCCCACCTAAATATAACAAACATTGGTCACGTTGGCCCGTTTCTTCATCCTCTCTCTCAATAAAACGTATAGGATTATTTTCTTTAAATACACGATTAATACCACCATTGAAAAAATCATTATATGATTCTAAATGGTGAGCTACTAAATTGGATGGATTATCTTTGAAATATTTATCAATGAGCTTCCATGATATATTTTCCATTATATTTGCATGTGTACTTCCTATTGCATTGGCCATTTTATATTATATTATACGTTTTTTTTATATTATAATATTTGATGTTTTATTTTACTTTTATTTTTCTATACTCCTTCGGCTACCGCCATCGCTGCGCAATGAGTTCAATCACTCACCCATTTCATAGTGACTTCGTCTATGGCTCGCTGCATATTCCTTCGACTGGCACCTACTGAATATGTATGAAAATGGAACCATGTCGCAAAACTCACTAACAAATGTTACGGAATATAATCGAAATAAGAGAAGTTTAATCTACATTTCCTATTTTTTAATGTAATTATTATATATATAATTAAAACTTTCTAAAAGTCCGTTATCTCTAAAATGTGTATCTCCATCAAAAAGACCATGATTTTTTTGTAATAATATACTAGGGTCATATATAAAAGTATTTTCATTTTTTTTGCAAAAATTATTTATTACATTGTATATAAGTTCTCTTTTATCAATAGTTTTAGTAGTATCATTATATATTATATTTGGTCTAAAATGAACTTGAAATAATATTTTTTTTTTGAAAGGTATTAATTCTCTTATTGTATGTAAATCTTCCAATAATTCTTCTTCTGTTTGTAATATACAATTATATTCATTCGTAAGTTCAAATTGAACTTCAAACCCATTATTTTTATATAACTTTAATGAACATATTTCCAATATATACCATTCACATTCATCAAACTGATTTTTTATATTTTCTTTTTTTATTGGAAGCAATGATAAACATTCACATATACACCCACCAGTGTGATAATTATAAGATGTTAAAAATTTTGGTAAAATATTATCTGGTATTATAATTTTATCTGTTATAAACTTTATAAATTGAATATGTTGTTTAGTGTTGTGTAATTTACCTAAAAAATTTATCCCAGCAAAATTGTGAAACATAGAGTGTATTGGAGTAACTTTATTATAACCATTATTTATTGATGTAACTAAACGACACGAGCCTGAAGCAAATACTTTCATTATATATAAATATATAAATAAATAAATATATTATTATAACATTTTAGATAAAACATTATAAATGCAATTCATAAACGAAGCCTAAGGAATAAGAATTAAGCTGCTTATATAAAAATAAAAAAATATACTATTGCCAAACAGGTGGTCCGAGTTTAGCTCAGTTGGTAGAGCATTTGACTGTAGTAGTTTATACCTAAGTAATCAAATGGTCTTCGGTTCGAATCCGAAAACTCGGAATCTATTTTTTTCTTGAAAAAAGTTTTTTTCCAATATTTCTAATTTTATGTTTCAGTTTATGATTTCGTGTTTTTGTATTATTTGCAAAGTTTGTAATAGTAAATCGTGTCCATGGTTGACTAGGTCTATCATTTAAAAAAGGCTTTAAATAATTCCATTGTCTATTTTTATCACAATATTCTGCCGTACTAAATGGTGTTCCACACGAACTACCCCACCGCGCCATAAAAGACATATCTTTAATCATTTTGCTATCCGCTGCACACCCATCAAGTGCTCCCCTAGGAGCATAAGGTTTGGGTCTATCCGCTTGAGACATATACTCACGCCCATCTAAATCATAATGGGAGCATATGGTTCGAGAGCATTTGTTTTCTTTGTGTAAATATACATCATAATGGTCTGCAATTATTTTCAATGCCATATCTATATTTATTTTGCCCTTATGTTCATCCATTAAATCGGTTAAACGAACACGTCTAGCGCCTTGATGTCTTCTAATGTCATCAAACCCGGAATTATTACATTCCAAATTACGGATGCGTGGGTCATATGCCGAATTAAATCCCACAAAATACCCATTTTTGGTGCGTTCAGTATTATGATATTTAAGACCTAATTCAATGCGCATAATTTCATTTGTATTTGTATCACCAAACAACCAAGAATTTGCATAATCCCCTGAATTTCCATCCAATAGTATTCTCTCATAATCATCCAATGTATCTCCATATTGCATTGCTTTTCTTATTCGGCATGCGATAGTATAATTATTTTCATATACATTAAAACCGCCGATGGTGGTTTCAGTGCCGAGTATACCTTTACTTGTAACAAAAAAATCGGTACCACTCCATATCCACCCAGGACATGTTTGCATAAGTATTCGATTACCTTTTGATGGATTTATGTCTAATATGCAATACATGTATTGTCCATCTACAAAATTGGAAAAACTATTGTGTGCGACAACTATTTTTCCATCTTCGGTATAATCACCTACCGCGATAAAAGCGCTGCATCTGTCAGAAGCACCACCTTCTCTGCTGCCAGTAGCAGTAGACTCGCTCCCATACCATGAATCTAGAAGGGTAAAATAATTATTCCATGCTAATATTTCATCAATCGTCGTTTTTGTTCCCGCCGCGGAACATCCCATGGCGATCCCTTCCATTTCTTCATAAATTTCTGGAAATTGTTTTATGATAGTATCCTTTAATGCATTTTTACCCGCTTCTATGAAAAAATCCCATGTTTTACCAAACTCATGATATATATTGAATTGCAACATCTCTTGGATTTTTTTAAAATCTTCGGCTATCAAATACCCATATGCATATCCACGTTCTTTTGGTGATCCTTTAATAGAAATATAGGTCCATCCATTTATTTTGTGAGACGTGCCATTTTTTATTTTTTTTGTAGAAGTGGTTGACATACTATTGTATTATATATTATTATGATATTAAAATAAATAATATATTATGCTTGCTGCGTTACACCATTATTTTTATCTTTTTTCTTTTTGTCCTTCTTTTTACCTTTTTCCTTTTCCTTCTCCTTCTTCTTAACATCGTCGACATTGGATAACAGGGTCGGCGTTGTTTCGGCGATAGCATGATATACTCTTATTTTTGTATTCGCATGTGCTTCATCCGGATTTTCGGCGGTTGAATGTTTAGGAATAGGAATATTGAATATCTTCGACACTATATGGAAAAAACTACAAATATAACCAGCTATAATAATAAAAAAGGCAATAATATCGCTTCTATAAATTTCTTGTTTCAAATAAAATTTATTGATTAATAAAAGTAATGAAAATTGCACTATTATCAATAAAAATGTGTCTTGTGTAGGGGTAACTAACTCGTATGTATGCCCAATATTTATTGCAAATGTCATAAATATCCAATCTACCCATGCATAGGGAAGCGCCATAGTTAACCCTTGCAAATATGTTAAATTTTTATATGGTAATGTAACATATTGTCCCCACATGCTTAAGGTCTGACCAATAATGAATAATGAAAAATATAATATATATTGAAGTACTTTAGAATTATTTCCAACTGGCATTTTAAATATATATATTTAATATATATTAAATATAAATGAAATCAAAAATGAGCATGAAATTTGTATTATTAGTATTATATTGGTTATTTCTTAATGTGATGGTAAACATTGCATGTCAATTGGCATTTTTTTTGCAAACTACATTAAAACCAGGTACAAGTATATATGAAAAATTATTAACATCTGAATTTTGGGCAACAATAGAGTGGCTCTTTTTAATTCCTAGTCAAAGAATGGGTATTGCCTTTTTAAATCCTGCTCAATTAGCTATGTCGTCTTATGTGTTTGGATTTTTAGCTCAAATAATTAGCAATGAGTTCTGGCTAAATATATACACAAGTATAGACGATTATATGGGTATGGTATTAATATTAGTGGGAATGGGATTGTCTAAAATGAGAGCATTCGGATAAGAGGATTCGAGCATATCTCCTACTTTGTCTTTTTTATTGCTTTAGCAACCATCCCTTCAAAACGTGAGTCCCCCATAACCAACGCCATAATAATAAATAATAAAACAAATGGTACCAACACCAAAAACCAAGCAATTCCAGTATGGCCATCTTTACATATCAAATTCAAAATCCAAGTCCAGAATAATATGTATATAAGTTTAACGATAAATACGAGTGTAGTGCTAGAAACGCGCGCAGTAAGGGATCCTAAATTGTATGTTCGGGTATTGCCAATATTTTGAATAACAGCCATGATTAGTCCAATCATAGAAACCACAAAATACAAGTATGCTGGTGTGCACAATTCTTTAACATTTCTAGGAAACGCCATTATAAAATAACATAATATAAAAAATTTATTTACATTATGTGGAATATGGATTATGGGTTATGTATTTTAGTATTTTATTCTATTTGTATGCATCAATTGATCTTTGTATGGTAATGGATTTACAGGAGCAGGGTATCCAGCCAATGAATTCCACGTGCTTCCTAAACCATACATCATATTTCTTCCAGCATTTGTTATATCTTGCGGCACTATTCCGCCTCCCATTTTTCTCGTTTTATTTTTCCCTTTCTTTCCTCCTTTAAAAATAGGTTGAGGGTATAGTTGCCCGTCTCTCTCTAATATAGGTTGAAGAGATGGGTCTTTCGATATATCATATTGTCCATAGTGATTGGTAACGCCAGGAATGCCTTGAACTCCCGGCCAAGTTTTTACCTCAGGAGTCCAACTTTTACCTACAAATGGAACAACGCTTGCACCGCTCGTTAATAGACTTGCGGTTCCCCCCATTTGTTTTACACTGCTAAATGCATCACATCCACATCCTCCTCTTTTTCCTCTACCTGATTTTAAATAACAATTTCCAGGACAATTTGGATGGCATCTGCACTCCTTAGTGCGCCTGCATCCAGAGCCGCATACTTTACATGTAGGTATGTCTTGGGGTCTAATATGACCGCCTTTAAAAAGATTACTGAAAGAACATGCATGGCAATTTCCGCCTCTTTGTCTTCCTATACTTCTTCTTTTACGCGCACATCCCTTCATTTTCCATACTCTTTGTGATTTTTTATGTCCCGATCTTTTTTTTGTATTTGATCTACGACTATTTTTTCTAGTTCCCATATCTAATATATATTAGATGAGCAAAATAAATTATTCAAATATTCAGAATCCCTCATAAATATAACATATTTATTCAATATCAACATGTGTAAGCAGATGTCTTCTGCAACACATTTTTTTCAAACCTAACTCATCCATAACCTCCCCCTCGGGTGTTTTTTCATTAAATTCTTTTGTTAAATATAAAACTTTATCAACATCCATATCTCTTGCCAATTTTCTCTTTCTAACCTCTTCCACATAATAACGATATTTATCTGCGATCACGTTACCACACGAGAAACATTTAATTGGGATTATCATCTTGCTTATAATATAATAGTAATAGTTATTTATATTATAATTTCGCAATCAATTTTTTTATTTATTGGGTTACAATGAACATCCTTTACCGCTACATTTGTAGGAAAACGAAGGCGCTGCTCAACAACGTGAGCGAGCCGTAGTTTTCTGGATAAAACCCCGGTTGTTCGCCGAAGGCGAACCACTTGGTGGGCACTACGTGCCCACTGAGAACGTTAGTGAAGGGGTTTATTCATATAGTAGTAGCTGTCGATAGATATTGGAAGCCGCTCCTTACTATCATCTGTTTTGTATGTAGGTCCAGCTGAACCTCCTGCAACGCATTTATTACCATTTAACCACCCGCAACAAGAACTATTTTTGCAATTTTTTTCAGTTAGCTTTGAACAAGCTTCTTCTAAATGAACTGAATTTCCCACGTATTCTTTGCAAAAACTTTCACCAGGATTCGTCATATCATCTATAGAATCTAAACTAACGTTACCTACATTATTCATATTACCTACGTCACCTACACTACTCATCGACTCAATCGTAACTACTTTCACCAATTTAGGAGGTGTATTATTATCTAAATGAACCCCTTTCAATGTAAATAATATAATTAGACCAGTAATTACAATGACAACTAACAAAATTCCAACATAATTCATCTTCAAATAATTTATAATATCGGTTAAACTACTGATTACACTACTCATACAAAGCTATACTATACTATAGCAATAAAAATAAAAATAAAATTATATAGCGCCTACTAAAACGTGTTTTTTAGATGTTTTCACTTTTTTATGCATAACTTCACTATCCTTATCTTTATCCTTATCTTTATCCTTATGGAATTTATCATGACACGTCTCACATACTGACATCAAATTAGCCATATGATTTTTATGAAATATAGACCCTCCTTTACTCACTTGATTTATAATACCATCCTCATTTGCATAACTTTGATGTTGTAAATGATGAACTTCTACACTCATATTTTCATTACACATTTCACACATTCCCATCAATTTTTTACTATTGAAGTGTGATGTCTTGAGAGAAAGAATACTCGCCGATTCTGAATTATATTTAGCTCGAATATTATGTGCCATAGTTAAAAAATCTTCGGGTAAATTCAATGACCTACACACTTCTAAGCCATACATATTGTCTCCTGGACCATCTCGTAATTTTCTATCATAAACCAATATATCTTTTTCTCTATCATAAATAACCGCCATATGTTTTAAAACCACTGAATCAGCATCACGTATTTCATCATAATGAATAATTTCGTGTAAATGTGTGGCAAATATAAAACTGCTTTGTTTTGTATGCAGCGTTTTTACTCCCGCAGTAAATATACTAATGGCAGATATGCTTTCAGTCCCGCTGCATAATTCATCACCTAAAATCAGACTTTTCCCATCGGCTAAACGCAAAATAGTACGTAACTCGGACATTTCTACTGCAAATGTGGATAGACCTTTGAAAATGTTATCATTACCAAGAATGCGTGTAAAAATATATTTATATGGGCAAAATTGAAAAGAACTACATGGAACATACAGCCCAGATTGAGCCAGTATAACGGCTATTCCTAGTGCGCGTATAAAACTGGTTTTACCTACTGCGTTTGTTCCGTATAATAACATACCATCTACAGAACCTCGACCCAAAGCAATATCGTTTGCCACATATAATTCATTTTGCTGAAGATGTTCAATTAAACTATGTCGCAAATCTTTTGCATCTACAAATGATTTTGGAGCATTTATAATTTCTGGTTTGCAGTAATTGTATTTTCGAGCAATGGATGCCTTTGCATAAACTACATCTATTGTCGTAACGAAATCAATAATAGAATCAAATTGTTCCTGAAACCCTTCTAATTTTGTCAGTATTTGCAAATATATATTCGTAATTAAATCCTTCATTTGAATTTTAATAGACGAAATGTTTTTGCATATGTCTTTTATTTGACTACTGGTTATACTATCGTTACTGGTGCTTTGTGTAAAACATTCAATCGTCTCGTTGGCGCATATAAATTCAAATACTTTGGATTGCCCATTGTATGATGATGTATAACTGAGTAATATGTTGCTCGCCGTAGCCGAGGAAGAGGATGATGACGACATCAACGATTGTTTTAAAATTTGACATCTACGTTTTGTTGCAAGTAAACTGAAACTATTTTTTTCAGTTTCATGTAATTTAACATAATCGTTTTTGGCCTTGGCAGTTTTGGCAGTTTTGGCCGATTTTTCACATTCTAATATACGCTCATTTAAATAGAGTCTTATGGCTTCTAATTTATCGTTCGATTCTGATAATAATTCCATCTTTTCATCCAATTCATCATCAACTCCTCTTTTAATAAAATTAACTTCAAATTGCTGTGTAGAATCAATTTCATCACATAATTCTATTACCATGTTGTTTTCTAAAAATTGAATAAACTGATCACAATGTGTTGAAATAGAATTATTATTATGCAGATAACTCATTAATGTTGCGTCACTTTGACAAGTAGTAAATATGTTTTTAATCACGTGTAAATTATTGTAAAATTGACACAATGATTTGGGGGAGATTTTTTTAATAAAAATTTGCCGATTTAATTTGGAAATATCTTTAATAATGCTCAAGTTAGTCTTAAGAAACTCGTAATCAGAATATTTACCAAGTACATATTCAGTGATATCGTATTCTTGTTGTAGATATGCCACATTTGTGGAGGGATTCAATAAATTATACGAAAAACGTCGTTTACCCATAGAGGTTAAACACAGATTCAACATTTTTTCAACAGAAGAATACTTTCCTGTATATGTATTGTCATCAATGATGTTTAATTGTTTCAATGAATGATTTGCCAGTATTAATCTATCTGAACTATTCTCGAATTTGGGTTCACTAATTTTATTTACTAGATTTGGATTATGTTGATAAATAAAATCTAATAAAAAACAGAATGCTTGAGTTGCGATAGCATTTTCATAAAAATTTTGTGAAAAAACAGAAAAATCGGAAATACTATAAAAGCGCTCTAACAATGCTTTTTGATAATTTTGTTTTTCACTATTTAATGCACGCTGCATAATTTCCGTATTTTGTTTTGTTCCGGTTGTTGTTGTTAATAGATTCATTTTATGAATAGTAGAACATTGAATATTTGCATAACTAATTATATTATCTATTTCTTTGTCCGAGACATTTGCGATTATAATTACCTCGCATGGATTATAAATGGAGATGAATCGTTCTAATTCATCAAACGTAGTGGGACTATTTAAATAAGTCTCTTTAAATTCAAATATAGAAGTTTCTCCTGTGTAAATATTAATATTTGCTAGACCTACATAAACCATTTTGTTATTTGTCTTATTTACGCCACTGCAATTGCTACCATGACTGCCATTATTACCATTTTTCTTGGAAAAATACTTGCTAGTTAAAATGCTAGGTTCAACTACATTTATCCAAATGCAAGTGGTATTATTGGTTATCTTAATTGCATCATGAGAGAAATAAGTACCTGGACTGAAGATTCCGGCTAGACTTCTGGTTGTATTCGACTTTTGTTCATCTTGATTATATACAACTATTGTGTACCCTGCTTCTTGCATTTTTTTTATATATTTATCAATCATATAACACCCAAAGCCGGCCATAACTACACTAGCATTTCCAATGCTAATATTTTTGGATGCAATATTTAAATCGCAAATACGAGAAAAGTCTTCTATTTGTGATCCAGAAATAAGACTTGTCGTTTTATCTTGAAGTGCATATGTTTCGTGGAAACTTCCTACCTGCATAAGCAAAATAGTATTTGTCCCATATTCTGATTGATATTTATTTGTTAATTCAAAATATTCTTTTACGAGTGCCATGTTGTTATATTATGTATATCCCTAACATAATATAATATTCTCTCTTTACGTCATTTGTATATATTGTTTTGATAACAATATATACATTATTGGGGGATAATATGTAGAATATGTCTGATATAATTACAGATAGTCTTACTGAAAAAATGCTAGACCCAAATGCGCCTCGTAGTAACAACAATAATCGTCAAAATACTAATACATACTTCTGGTATTGTGATCCATTTGGTTGTGCATTGCTATGCGAGGCTTTTTGCCAAAATTGCTGCATAGGTTGCACAATAATGTAGCAATGTAGTCATTATTTCGAATCCAATACGATGAATTGATCATCGGGTAGACCTATACCAAGGGTTAATATTTTTTTCTTTAAGTAACTGAATGTTTTATATTCTAATAGAGGAATCGTATAGTGGAAAAATTTTAATAATATTAACATCCATGTAGCATAAAAGGGTAAAATAGTTTTTGCTAAATGTTCTTTCAAAATGCCCTGTTTATATTTTTCATTGTAAATAGAAAATTCGGCATTAAAATTTTGCTCTTCATTTTTATACATAACTTTATGTCCATGCGCCATAGTGTTATCATGATTTAATCTCCATATAAAATTTTTGAATTTTTTTTTATCAATATTCATAAAATGTTGCATTTTTGTCATTATACTATGTTCATTGTCTGTGAATATATCCACATCAATATCACTTTTGCCTGGAAAATAATCGCCTCGTTGAACACTTCCAAAATACAAGATTTTAGTATCTAAATATTCACTTAATTCTTTAAAAAAAGAAACAATATTATCGGGTAATTTATTATTTGTAGTTTCCATATTACACTATAATTATATAAAAAAAAATAACATATTATACATTACATATAACATATTATACATTACATATAACATATTATACATTACATATAACATATTATACATTACATATAACATATTATACATTACATATCTCCAGTATCTTTCAGAAAATTATGCATTAATGTGTCCGCATTATTATTTGTAATTTCACCTGATAACATAGCAGCTTCAAATGTTTTACGAATAACATTATTGGGTGCATTACTGCCAATTTTTAATAGTCCATGAGCTCTTAAATATTTTTTAACCTCATTGATTGATGTCTTCTTCAATTCTTTATGAGCATTAATGACATTTTTACGTGTATGTCCAGATTTAATTAATATGGATACCTTGTTATATATTTTGGATTTACCCAATGTATATTTTCTACGTATAGTTCGTTTTATCAATTTTCTGGGCTCATTTATTAGTATACTTAATTCATTTTCAGGAGGCGGTGTAACTGGTCTAGTATTAATAATAGAATTATCTGTAATAGAATTATCTGTAATAGAATTACTTGTAATAGCATTACTAGCAAAAGGCTCTATGATAGACACATCTTCAGTATAATTCATATTCATAGGCTCAGTATTCACTATTAAATGCGACATGTTCGCTGAAGCTACTGGAACTAGAACTGGAACTGGTGCCGAAATAATTGGTCGTTGAATTAAATTTTGTGTCATCATCATATTTTCTTGCATTTGTTGTGACTTTATTTTATTCTTTAATAATTCTAGCTTACGCTCCCTATCAGAAATAATATTAGAATGCAAGATGGGTGCATTTATAATTTCTGTATTTGCAATAGGACCGGATGAATAATTTTTTTGAGTATGATTCCACGTTCTATAGGTAGGCTTCATCCCATTTTTCAAACATCCATATGGGACTGAATTGTCTGTAGAATAATTTAATTTCATTTCTACTGGCTGAATTGGTAATGGTGATATAAATTGCATTGGTAATTGCGATGGCAATAATTCTCTTAATTCTTCAGGAAGTTCCAATTCAACATGAGGGCTACTATAACCAGTACCTCCACTGGTTACATAAGCATTTGGATTTCGCAATGTTCTATTTGCAATTTGCTCTCGTTTCCTTTGCTGTATTTTTTCCGTTTTCAATTTTTCATTTACGTCTTTATTTTGTTTGGAAAGACTGGTTAAATAATTAATGGAATCATAAAATTCATCCGTAAATTTACCCGCATCAGTTTGTTTATTGCTTAATACATTGACAGCGGATTGATTTAAATTGAATTTATTTTTGTTATTGTCATCCTTTTCTCGTTTTTCCTTTATTTTATGTTCTTTTATTCTATTTAAAAATTGTTTTTTTAATGAATTCGGATTAATTAACAATGGTTGAGCATGACGTTGTTTCTTTTCTGTTATTTTTTTAGAT
>Ga0209190_1002017_pt1 | contig 13917 bp, 8 predicted proteins | sample M_140205_XF_Meta_FD_187315 | JGI IMG/M metagenome (GOLD analysis project Ga0209190, IMG submission 187315) | Freshwater microbial communities from Lake Montjoie, Canada to study carbon cycling - M_140205_XF_MetaG (SPAdes) (version 2) | ecosystem: Environmental > Aquatic > Freshwater > Lake... | reverse complement strand
TTATGTGTTTCCATCAATCGTTCGTGATCATTTGCCAAAAGGTATTTTTCTCATTTTTATCATTGGTTTAATTTCGGCACTTTTCCCTTCTGTTGATGGCGCAATTACCGCCTTGACATCTTCATTCTGTATTGATATTCTTGGTTTTCAGCGAAGAACAGATATGAATGAAAAACAGAAAGTTCGTTTGCGGAAACAGATTCACATTGGCTTTGCCGTCTTATTTACATTGTTGGTGTTTTTCTTCAAATGGAAAAATGATAAAAGCATTATTGATTTAATTTTTGTCATTGCCGGCTATACCTATGGACCTTTGCTTGGTCTATTCTCATTCGGGATACTCACCAAACGTTCAATCTTAAAAGCAAAAATTCCAATTGTTCCGATTGTGTGTGTTTTAGCTCCATTGATGTGCTATGTCCTTGATCATTTTTCACCACAACTTTTTGGTGAATATAAATTTGGAAACGAAATATTAATTATAAATGGAACGTTGACATTTCTAATGTTGTACCTTTTTAGTAAAAAATCCGTGAATTTAAGCGATGAAATCACAAAAAACGGATTTGATTTAACGTCTTCAAAATAAGAACGAATTAGTTTTTGATATGAAAATAAGTTTGCACGATAACGGTTTACATTTGCGTTTTGCCCCTTTGTCATTAACGCGGCCAATTGGAAATTTACGCATTGGAATTTTTACAAATGATGAACGATGGAAGGTTATCCTACCAGAAGCTGAGATTTTTTATCAAACGGAAGCTTATTTAGCTGAAAGGTTTCCTGCAACTGAAAACCCAGATTTAATTGTGAATGCTGAATTGATTCCAAATGTTGAAGTGGCTGTGGCTATTGTAAATCTTGGTGAAAACGAAGCATTATGGATGGGGGAAATTTGGCTTGCTAAAAAAGGAAATGCATCTGTGAAAGTTGAATATGTTGGCGAGATTCCAGTTGTTATTTCTCAAAGATGGCATATTTTTCAAAAAAATGGGGATGCAATTTATTCTGATTTTGAACTAATAACCGCAGGTAGAACATCTGAAAAAATATCAAAAACGAATACGGTAATTGGTGACGAATCAAAGATCTTTATTGAAGAAGGAGCAATAGTTGAAGCAGCGATATTAAATACGCAATCAGGACCTATTTACATTGGAAGAGATGCTGAAATCATGGAAGGTTCAATTGTTCGTGGACCATTGGCAATGTGCGAACACAGTGCGTTGAAATTGGGTGCGAAAGTATACGGACCAACCACACTTGGACCTCATTGTAAAGTCGGTGGAGAAGTAAATAATGTTGTTTTTCAAGCGTATTCGAACAAGGGACATGACGGCTTTCTTGGGAATGCGTTGATTGGAGAATGGTGCAATTTAGGAGCAGATACGAATACATCTAATTTGAAAAACAATTACGGAAACATTTCAACGTATTCCTACGAAGAAAAAGGAGAAATACAAACAGAAACACAATTCATGGGAGTTTGCATGGGCGATCATTCTAAATGTGGAATAAATACAATGTTCAATACAGCAACAGTTGTAGGGGTCTCTTCTAATATTTATGGAGCGGGATTTCCAGCCAAATTCATTTCTTCATTTAGTTGGGGTGGAGCTGATGAAATTGTTCCGTTTAGGTTCGAAAAAGCAATCGAATATGCAAACAACATGATGCACCGCAGAGGATTGCAATTATCGGAAAGTGAAATTGCTATTTTACGTCACATTTCAGAGAATAAATAAGACAAAATTTCAGTTTATTTCCAGTGGCATATCATTTGACTCACTAGCTGCGTCCTATAAAATTAAGGTTTCACGAAAAATCTACTGCATTATACTGACACTTTGACTTATAAAATGGGTTTTTAAATCAATTACAAATCCCAACTAAAAAATTACGAATTTCAAGAAGCATGAACGATATTTTTGACAACGATATTTTAAATTTAACACAAGCAATTGAGGCAGATGCTGAATTTATTCCACTAATTACGGCAGAAGAAGAAGAAAACATGAACAAGGAAAAATTTCCTGAAGATCTTGCTATTTTGCCTTTACGTAACAATGTTTTATTTCCAGGAGTAGTAATTCCAATTACTGTTGGACGCGATAAATCAATCAAACTAATTCAAGACGCCAACAAAGGAAAGAAAATCATTGGGGTGGTTTCTCAAAAGAATCAAGAAGAGGAATCACCTGAATTTTCTGATTTACATACTGTTGGAACAGTTGCTCAAATTATTCGATTGTTGAAAATGCCTGATGGTAGTTCAACGGTTATCATACAAGGAAAGCGTCGATTCGAAATAGTACAGCCAAATCAGACTGAGCCTTATATGCGTGCGAATGTTAAGATGTTGAAAGAAAAGACATTTGACAAGAAAAATAAGGAAATGGACATTATGTTCAAAACAATTAAAGATCTTGCTTTACAAATAATAAAAGACAGTCCAAATATTCCTTCAGAAGCCTCATTTGCTATTGGAAACATCGATAGTCCAACATTTCTCGTGAATTTCATTTCATCCAATATGAATGCCGATGTTGCCAAAAAACAGGAAATGTTGGAAGAATTGGACATGAAAAAGAGGGTGATGATGGTGATGGAGCATTTGACTTTAGAAATTCAAATGTTGGAAATGCGCAATGAAATTCAATCCAAAGTTCGCAAAGACATGGATCGTCAGCAACGCGAGTATTTCCTTCACCAACAAATGCGTACTATTCAAGATGAATTAGGAGATAATCCGCAGGAATCTGATGTGCGTGATTATGGTTCAAGAGCTGAATTTAAAAAATGGGATGAACGTGTTTCAAAAATATTTTACAAGGAATTAGATAAATTACAACGTATGAATCCGCAAGGAGCAGAGTACAATGTGCAATCGAATTACTTGGATTTAATGCTAGATTTACCGTGGGGAGAATTTTCGAAAGATAACCTTGATTTGAAACGTGCCAAGAAAATATTGGAACGTGACCATTATGGATTAGAAAAAGTAAAAGAACGAATTTTAGAATATTTAGCTGTTTTGAAGTTGAAAGGAAACATGAAGTCTCCAATATTGTGTTTTTATGGCCCTCCCGGAGTCGGAAAAACATCGTTGGGAAAATCGATTGCTGAGGCACTTGGAAGAAAATATATTCGCATGTCATTAGGCGGTTTACACGATGAATCTGAAATTCGAGGACACCGTAAAACGTACATTGGTGCTATGCCGGGGCGTATCATGCAAAACATCAAAAAAGCTGAAAGTTCGAATCCTGTTTTTGTGTTGGATGAAATCGATAAGTTAGGAAGAAGTAATCACGGAGATCCATCGTCTGCTTTATTGGAAGTTTTAGATCCTGAGCAAAATAATTCGTTTTACGATAATTATATTGAAACTGAATTCGACCTTTCGAAGGTGATGTTTATTGCAACAGCGAATAATTTGGGCGAAGTTCAAGGACCATTGCGTGATAGAATGGAAATTATTGAAGTAAACGGTTATACAATTGAAGAAAAGATTGAAATAGCAAAACGCCATTTATTACCGAAGCAAATTGAAGAACACGGAATCAGTAAAAAAGACATTACAATTGATAACAAGGTAATGGAAAAGTTGGTTGAAGAATATACCAATGAATCTGGTGTACGTGGAATGAATAAAATGGTAGCTAAATTAGTGCGTAACCGTGCCCGTCAAATTGCGATGGAAGAAGAATTTACCGCAAAAATTAGCGTAGAGGATTTGTTCACAGTTTTAGGAGCTGGACGAGGAAGAACAAAATATGAAAGCAATGAAATTGCTGGAGTTGTAACTGGTTTAGCTTGGACAAGCGTTGGAGGAGATATATTATTCATTGAATCATCGATCACAAAAGGAAAAGGAAAGTTAACCTTGACTGGAAATTTGGGAGATGTAATGAAAGAATCTGCTGTAATTGCATTGGAATTCTTGAAAGCACACAGCAGTTGGTTGAATTTGGACCAAGAAGTTTTTGATAAACATAACGTCCATGTGCACGTTCCAGAAGGTGCAACACCAAAAGATGGGCCTAGCGCTGGTATCACTATGTTAACGTCATTAGCTTCATTGTATACGCAAAAACGTGTGAAGAAAAATCTTGCAATGACAGGTGAGATAACATTGCGTGGAGAAGTTTTACCAGTTGGCGGAATTAAAGAAAAAATTCTTGCTGCAAAACGAGCAGGAATCAAGGAAATAATATTGTGTGAGAAGAATAGAAAAGACATTGAAGAAATCAAACAAGATTACTTGAAAGGATTGACATTCCATTTTGTAACACAAATGAAGGAAGTTTTAGACTTGGCATTGACAAAAGAAAAAGTATTGAACGCGATTGAAGTGAACTAATTAATAAAAACATTCAATTGTAACTGGTTTATTGGAAAAAGAAAATGCCGAGTCACTAGACTCGGCATTTTTTCTTCCAACTTGTTTGCTCCGATGCAGTTGCACTGCTGCGGCCTACTTTTGATATTTGTAAGACTTCTGCATTGAAAAATTTCAGTTAAGAAGACTTTAATGTTTTCAGAATTTTAAAACGATTCATACCGCAGCAGTGTAACTGCAGCCGAGCGGGGTTAACAAGCTTTATACTGCAGCAGTGCAACCGCAGCCGAGCGGGTGAATAAACAAAATCTGTGCATCTGTGGCTATTTTTTATTTAATCCTTTTTCCAACTCTCATCTTTCCCTTTGATATAAGGAATTCCTTGTTTTTCAAGAGTCGTTTCTAATGAATTGATACGTACAATCATTCCATCCAATTTTTTTCTGAAATCCGCATATTCTTCTTGTGCGATTGCTTTATTGGTTTGTTGTGTTTTTGTTACGCCAGTTGTATTTTCCCACAACATGTATGCAACCATTCCTAAACGTTCTGTGATACTTGGAACAGCTTCAAATTCTTTCGATTTTCTCAAGCCATCTCCCCAAAGAGCAAGAGCACATTCGTCATAAATTAAACGCAACGCACGTGTTTCTTCCATCAATTTAAGATCTGTATTTGGATACGTCAACAAAGCACGATTCAACGCATCCAATTTTTCTTTTGATTCACCCAATAAATTCGAAGAACCATTGATGCTTCTATTCAACTCAGCAACGTCTTTACGGAAATTGTCCAGTTCTTCCGTATTCGATGCTACCAATGTTTGATTGTTCAATGCTTTAACTGTGAAATTCACTTTTTCAGTCAAGGTTTCGATGGCTCCGTTATTCAACAACAAAACTTCAACTGAATAAACACCAGCTTGAACCAAGAATCCGTTGTTTTTATTCAATGTTCCATTCACATTCACGGGCTCCGTTGATTCTTGACGCAAGTTCCACGCAATTCTCGAAATTCCTTTTGAAGGTGTTGAAATTAAGCGTCTCACTTCTTTTCCTTTTGAATCACGGATAACGTAAATCAATTGAACACTTTCTTCTTGTTGTTCTTTTCTTAATTCATCAAATGTTGGATAAATAACATCTTTTTTATCCTTTTCTAAAGCCTTTTCCTTTTCTTGACGAAGAGATTTTAAAGTTTTGTAATCATCCTTGATATTCAATGTAAACGTTGCACCAAATTCTGAATTTGCAGCCGACCACATGTTTGCTCCTTGAAATCCTGTTCCTTCAAGTCCTAATGGGTCAGCTGGAACATACAACAATGCATCTTTGATTGGAAATAAATACGCTTTCTTGTCGAAATTCTCTTTCTTCAATGAACGCAAAGGTGTATAGTTGTCCAAAACATAAAATCCTCTTCCAAATGTTGCAGCAACTAAATCATTTTCTCTTTTTTGAATGTCTAAATCGTATACGGCGATTGTTGGTAAACCAGCAAGTTTTGTCCAAACTTTACCACCATCGTTTGAAAAATAGGCTCCGAATTCTGTCCCAACAAACAATAAATTTGGATCAATATGATCTTGTTTGATGCAATAAACTGTCCCTCTTTCTGGTAAATTTGAACTGATTGAAACCCATGTTTTTCCTTTGTCCGAACTTTTCATCACGTATGGTTTAAAATCACCTGAACGTTGGTTGTTGAACACAGCAAATACTTCATTTTCTGCGTGCAATGAACTAGTTAACATGTTCACTCTTGTGTTTGCAGGAATTCCTGTAAACGTTGAGATTTTGGACCAAGTTGCTCCGTCATTTTCAGAAACTTGAATCAAACCATCATCTGTTCCAGCATACAACAAACCTTTTTTCTTTGGTGACTCATCCAATGCGATGATATTTCCATAAATGGAAGTTGAGGTATTTTTCGCAACGGCATCAATCGACCAAACTTGTCCCATTACGGTTAATTTGTTGCGGTCAATTTGTTGAGAAAGATCAGGTGAAACTGTTGTCCAATCGTCACCACGATTCGTTGTTTTAAATACTTTATTTGCCGCAAAATACAATGTTTTGTGATCGTGTGGTGACACCAATAAAGGTGAATCCCAATTCCAACGGTAAGCTGCTTCTCCTTTTCCTGGCATTGGTTGAATTGGAACTTTTTCTCCAGAAGCTTTGTCATAACGAACAATCCAGCCATATTGAGCTTGAGCATAAGCGATATTTGGATCAACAGGATCACAAGCTGATTCAAATCCATCTCCACCATTCGTGATAAACCAATCAGAATTTAAAATCCCAGTCACATTTGTTGTTCCAGAAGCTCCGCCCATCGAATTGTTGTCTTGCGTTCCTCCATAAATATTGTAAAAAGGTGTTGAGTTATCCGTAGCTACTTTGTAAAATTGAATAATCGGCAAATTCGCATAGTATTTCCACTGTGCAGCGTGATTATACGTTTCATATAAACCACCATCGCAACCAACTAACCAATGTTCTGAGTTGTTTGGGTCAATCCAAATAGCATGATTATCGACATGTTTATTGCTCTCACCAGTGTTAACAAAGTTTTTTCCGCCATCTATTGTATGATGTAGATAAGAATCCATCGCAAAAACCTTGTCTTTGTTTTGGTTGTCACACATAATTTCTTGGTAATAATTTCCACCAGTATTATAGCCCGACATTTTCGTCCAGCTTTCCCCTTTATTCGTTGAACGGTAAAAACCTCCTTTGTCATCTCTACCTTCCAACATGGCATATACATAATTCGCATCTGCAGGTGAAACAGCAATTCCAATTCTCCCCATTTGACCTTTTGGTAAACCTGAATTTATATCCTTCCATGTTTTACCGCCGTCAGTTGATTTATACAAATTAGATTCTGGTCCTCCACCGATATACGTCCATTCACGTCTTCTTCGTTGATGCGCCGCGGCATACAAAATCTCTGGATTTGTTGGGTCAATAGCAATTTCAGATATTCCCGTTTCATCAGAAACGAAAAGTGTACGTTCCCAAGTTGTTCCTCCGTCCATTGATTTGTAAACACCTCTTTCACCACCTGCACTCCAAACTGGACCGTAAGCTGCTACCCAAATGATATTTTCATTTGTTGGGTGAATTATGATATTTCCAATGTGTTCAGAAGTTTTTAATCCCATGTTCGTAAAGGATTTTCCTCCATCTAACGATTTGTAAACGCCGTCTCCATATCCAACAGAACGTTGGTTGTTATTTTCACCTGTTCCGACCCAAACCGTATTTGGATTTGAAGGTGCTAATTCAACGCATCCAATCGAGTAGGAACCATAATTGTCAAAAATCGGAGAAAATGTTGTTCCGTGATTGGTTGTTAACCAAACACCACCGCAAGCAGCTGCAACATACCATTTGTCAGCATTTTTTGGATGGACAGCGAGGTCGATAACACGTCCAGAAGTCAAAGCAGGACCAACCAATCTAAAATTTAAACCTCCAACTGTAGATTCATCGAAAAGAGGAGTTGGTGTTGTTTTCTTGGTATCTTTCTTTTGTGCAATAACTGGAAGACAAAATGTTAAAGCAAGAACGGAAATATAAAGTTGTTTTTTCATTTTAGCAATTTGGGTTTAAAAATAGACATTTCAAGAAAAGAATTGTTCGATTGAGTGAGGAAAAGATTATTGAAGGTGTTAAAAGATATTTTTTATGGAATAAATGATTCCACGAAACTGCGTTTTTACTGTAACCTTTCTCTTCATTTTTCGATATACCCATTTGGGTATGAAATTTGTTTTCGCCCATTTCAAATTTTGATTTTCTTACAATATGAAGCACTTTTACCTCTTCGTTATCTTCTCGGGTTTGTTTCTTTATTCTTCTGCACAAGAGGAAGATGAGTCGTGTTTACCTCCGAACAAAAAAGTATTGAAATTGATCGAAACTGCCAGTGCTGCAACCGATGCAAAAACAGCTGTTGATAATTTTAACGTTGCAATTGAGGCGGTTCCAGATAATGCAATGGTTTACTACGAATACGGAATGTACGCCTATTTTTCTGGATTAGATTATTACGATAAACAACCGAATCCAGCGATGGGGGATAAAAGTTTTCAAAAGGCTGAAGAAATGTTTACCAAAGCATTAGAAAATTGTTCCGATTATCATGCAAATTGTTCCTATTATTTGGGGGTAATCAATTACACGCAACAACAAAAGCCTGAAGCAATTAAATGGTTTAATTTATTCAAAAAATTTAAAAATTCTGATAATTCCCGTTACCCAGATGATTTTAATCAAAAAATGAATGATGTTAACGAAGTACTGAAAGAACTAGATGCTGAACAAGAATTATTAAGCAATGAAGTTCCTTTTGCACCTTCAATCGTGAAAAATGTCAGTACGGCAGACAAGGACGAATATTTTCCGATGATTTCACCTGACAATGAGTTGATTTTTTATACCCGTAAAGTGGATGATGCCCAATTGGGTGATTTAGTATCGAAATGGGTTGAAAAATTCACGTTTTCACAACGATCTGATATCAAATCTCCATTCAGCTCAGGTGAATTTTTGAAACCACCATTTAACGACGGAACATTTACAAATTATGGAGCTGCAACATTATCCGTAGATAACAAGGAAATGATCATTTGTGCATGTAAAAAGGAACAAGTTTATGGACAAGATTATTTGAATTGTGATTTATACACGACAACTTATGAACGCTCTGGAACTGGAGGAAATGATTTTACGTGGTCTACGTTGAAAAATATGGGAGCCGATATAAATACGAAAGATGGCTGGGAAGCGCAACCTTCTCTTTCTGCTGATGGAAACACCTTGTTTTATACTGCTGCTCGACCAACAACACGTGACAATGATATCTTCATTGCGAAAAGAAATGAAAATGGGACATGGGGAGCAGCTCGACCATTTGATGAAATAAACACAGATGGTAAAGATAAAAGTCCATTCTTGCACCAAGACAGTGAAACCTTGTATTTTGTTTCTTCCTGCACGGATACACGAAAAGGAGTAGGAGGTTTAGATATCTTCTATATCAGAGAATCACGTGAAGGTTGGTCTGAACCAAAAAATATTGGTTATCCGATTAATTCAAAAGAAGATGAATTAGGTTTATTTGTTTCTACGGATGGGAAAATTGCTTATTATTCCTCGAGAGTTGGGGGGAATTGGAATATCTACTCATTTGAATTATACGAAGAAGCACGTCCAAAAGCTGTTGCTATCTTAAAAGGTGAGTTGAAAGATGAATCGGGAGATCCAGTAAAAGATGCTACGATTGAAATCACCTATGCAGGATCTGATGAAATTACTCAAGTTAAAGTGAATGGTGATGATGGAAAGTATGCTACTGTTGTGGAGTTGGATACGAAACAAGACGTGATGGTAACGGTGAAAAAAGAAGGTCATGCGTTTGACTCAAAATTAATCGCTAAGGAAGAATTTAAAGCAGATGTTGTTACAATTCGCGACAAAGATCTTACTGTAAAAGAATTGAAAATAGGTGAAGCGTATACGATTAACGACATTTTATATACCACCAACTCTGCTGACTTAAGTGAAAAAGCGAAATTTATTTTACGTGGATTTAGCCGTTTTTTAATGGAAAACCCTTCGATTACAGTTGCAATTCAAGGACATACAGATGATGTTGGTGATGATAAACAAAATTTAGTGTTATCTGAAAACAGAGCAAAAGGAGTAAAAGAGTATTTGGTTTTGTTAGGCATTGATAATGAACGTTTATCAGCTAAAGGATTAGGTGAAACACAACCTAAATTAGAGAACTCTTCGGAATCCAATAGAGCAAAAAACAGAAGAACAGATTTTGTGATTGAAACGCTTTAATAATTCGTTATTTGGGATTTATGATTCGGGATTCATACTTGAAGGAAAATTCTTTGGTGTTGTGGGATTCTTCAAAAAGATGCGGGTAATATTTTTGCATTTCATAATTCATAAGCTTGATAGGTACATCATCGAAAGTTCCATAGTTGAATTTATATTCCATGAATTTCTTACCATTCTCAAATTCTTGAAAAAGCGAATCATTTTCTCCATCCCAATCAAGGGGAGTTACGTTTGAAATTTTACATATTCTTTGATCAAAAGCCGGAGTACATTTTACCCACTTATTATTGATGAATAGTTCAACAAATCCGTGAAAAACTATTTCATCTCTTCTCAAATAGTGAGTCAATTTTTCAACTCCAATGTGATTCGTTACGATTGCATAACCTAAACGTGAAGGAATTCCAAACTTTCTAGCACAAGCAGCTAAAACAGTCGATTTCTCAACACACCATGCCCTTCTTTTCAAAATTACATTCGATGCCATCAAACCATTTTCTGTTAAATCTAGGTGATAGGGGTCATACAGGAATGCATCTCGGACAAGGAAATAAAGATGGATTGCTAATTCTTTCGGCTCTTTTCGCGAATCAATATTTTTAGTGAATTCATCAAAATTGGGATGATTGAAATCTAAAAAGCGTGTATCCTTTAAATATTCTTCCATTATAGCTTATAATTCACTTTATTTGTTTCGCAATTTTAAGCATTTTATGAATACTCGGCAAACTGAAAATAGCGATTCTTTGTTCAATAGTCCTTATCCGATGTTTGCTCGTTTAAAAGTAAAAGTATTTGGTACTGAAAAACCTGATAATTATACCCAAGTTACCTTCTATTTGAATTTCGTTTTTTGGATGATCTTTTTCATCTGGAGTTTTGCGAGCTACTTTACTATTTCTTTCCGTCATTTAATTTTTGAACAGAAGAAAATTCCAGTTGAATTGATTATTAAAGAGAGGGGCGAGGTACTTGGTTTTCAATCAACTGATTTTCTACATCGCTTATTAACGTTTCACGCGGTCAGCCTAATTTGTTGGATGCTTGTTTTTATTGGTCTTATTTTAATTTGGAAAAAGAATGAGAAGTTTGTTTATTTCTTCTTCGGAGGAATGCTTATCTATGCATTCATGCTTATCTTTTATTTGAATTTCGACTATTTTATGGAGGATACAACAACCTTCGATAAAGTCATTTTATTAGCGATGAATGCCAATGCTTTGATGTATTTCTTTCTATTACGCAAAGAAAAAAAAGGTGGTTCACTCAGTTTTTTTGGTGAAGATGAAGAAGATGAATAAGTGATTCAATTTTTTGATCAGGTTCATCTACAATTAATTGTGCTTTTAAATAAGTGCTTTCTCGTTCCATAAGTTTCTCAGCAATAAAAGCGTGTAATTGCTCGTCATTTAAATTTGCAATTAATGGACGCTTTTTTTGACCTTCTTTTAAACGCAGCAGCAGAGTTGAAGGTTTAATTTGCAAGTAAACCGTAATCCCTTTTTCATTAAGTTTATCCATTAAATCATTGTAGATAGGAAGTCCGCCGCCAGTTGCAATTACGATATTTTTATTTCCCGTTAAGTGATCGACAAATGTTTTTTCTTTTAAGCGAAAATATGATTCACCTTTTGCCTCAAACAATTCAGTAATCGTATTGCCTTCTTGATTTGAAATTTCTTTGTCAGTATCAATGAATTGATAACCAATAGCTTTCGCTAATTTCTTTCCAAGTGTCGATTTTCCAGCACCCATGAACCCGATTAGAAAAATAGTTTTCATGATACAAAGTAAATCAAAATGCTTGAATTATGAGAAAACGGGGAGTCAGAATAGGTCTTAATATCCAGATAGTTAGAAATTCGAGATTAGAATTTTACAAAAAAAATCAAAATCAACTTGTTAAACAAAATAAAACTAATATCTTTGCACCCGCGTTAACGTTAAATGAAGCATTAAATCTTCTATTTTGAAAAACCAAGATTCCGTAGCTCAGCTGGTAGAGCAATACACTTTTAATGTATGGGCCCTGGGTTCGAATCCCAGCGGGATCACAAGAAAGCCTCTCAATCGAGAGGCTTTCTTTATTTCTTTTACTGAGGGGCTGCCCCCTCAAAAAAAATCAATTGTTTACATTATATTTGGAGAAATTGCTTTTTTCTATAATTCACCTTTTATGAAGTTGATTTTAACGGTATTACTCAGCCTATTTTCAACAGTATTTGTGGCTCAGACCATATTTCCATGGAACGGAACGTATGGCGGTGCAGGAGTTAATAGAACATATTCCACAACTGTTTCAGGAGTAACTATGTCGGCAACAATTGTAAATTCTGAAAATACTTGGCAAGATGCTTCTCCAGTTTGGTTTCCTGTTGGTTCTGTCAATCCAGGTGGAGGTTGCGCAGGGATTCCAGCCGCTAATCAAGGAATGTTATTAAGTACAGATTGGTCAACAAATGCTACAAAAACGATATCAACAACAATCACTTTCAGTTCGCCGGTTCAAGGCCCTGTTCATTTTTTATTGTACGATATAAATGATGATGGATTTGGTTCATGGTTGGATAAAATAACTGTTGCCGGAACAAATTCTGTTGCAGCTCCTGTAAATGTTTTTAAACTTGGCACGGCTTGTGTCCAAACGGGAGGCACTGTTACTGGTTCAGGATCAACTTTATTAACCTTTAACTCTGGAGCCTCAAGCGCATGTACATGTTGGGGAAATAATGAAATCAATGTTGGGACAGCAACTGACTGTATTTCAACAGTTACGATCAATTACAAATCGGGAAATACGACTTACAACAATCCAAAACAATACGTTGTAATTTCAAATTTAGATGCAATAATTCCAATCTCTACCCCTCCAACATCTATCACTGGAACGACGACAATTTGTGCTGGACAAAGTACAACCCTAACTGTCGTTGGTGGAAACGCTTCTTCTCAATGGTATACAGGGTCTTGTGGAGGAACTTTAATCGGAACTGGAACATCAATTACAGTTACACCAGGTTCAACAACAACTTATTATGTGAGAAATGGGGCAACAACATGTAGCCCTGTTTCATCATGTATTCCTATTACGGTGACAGTAAATCCTTCTCCAATTATGACAAGTATCACAACTGCAACTATTTGTAGTGGCGGAAATGTAACTATTCCGTTGACTAGTAATTTTGGAACAAGCTACACATGGATTGCCGCAAATAATACAAATACAACAGGAGAAAGTACAACTTCTCAAACAACGTCATCATTAAATAATACAATAACTAATAACAGCATAATTGCTCAAACTGTTGTTTATACAGTAACTCCAAGTGCAGGAAGTTGCACTGGTACTCCTCAAACTGTAAACGTATTGGTAAATCCTGGTACCGCACCAACATTTACTGCAGTTGCGCCTATTTGTTCAGGTGCAGCGCTTGCAGCTTTACCAACGACTTCAAATAATAGTATAAATGGAACTTGGTCACCAGCTATTAATAATATGGCAACAACACTTTATACATTCACTCCAACTATAGGCCAATGTGCTACAACGACTACCATGACAATCACTGTCACTTCAGGTACCACACCAACATTTACTGCAGTTGCGCCTATTTGTTCAGGTGCAGCGCTTGCAGCTTTACCAACGACTTCAAATAATAGTATAAATGGAACTTGGTCACCAGCTATTAATAATATGGCAACAACACTTTA
>Ga0209190_1002015_pt1 | contig 13919 bp, 12 predicted proteins | sample M_140205_XF_Meta_FD_187315 | JGI IMG/M metagenome (GOLD analysis project Ga0209190, IMG submission 187315) | Freshwater microbial communities from Lake Montjoie, Canada to study carbon cycling - M_140205_XF_MetaG (SPAdes) (version 2) | ecosystem: Environmental > Aquatic > Freshwater > Lake... | reverse complement strand
TGATGGACCTGCAGGGGTTCACCCGCCACGACTGGGGCCTGCGCCACCACGGAGGCTACCTGGGCAAAAAGGCACGCCTCGACAATGACCTCAAATAGACATGCCCGAACGTCGGAAACCACCATCCGGCCATTCACCGCACTTTCTCCACGCCCGGGGCTTGCATCACCAACGACGCTGCGGGGATAAAAACACCCGCCTCGACAAACACCTCCAGTGCCCACCCAAACGACGCAACCCACCATGTCGGCCGTCCGCGGCACACTCGCCACGCCCGTGCCTGGCCCCCGAAGCTACCGGGACAGGAAGGCCCTGTTCGACAACCACCTCAAATACTCCGCCAGCGAATGTAACTGGTCCACAGGGTCCGGTGCCGAGTTTCTCGCGTACCCGATCAACCGGAACCCGCCCCGCTTCACCTCACTCAACTGCTGCGTTCCCATCGGCCCATGCCTCAAAACCGGGCGCCTCTTCGACCCCAACTGCCCGATCATCCACTCCGCCGTCTCCGTAGTACTCGCGAACGTACCCGGGAAGATCTCGGAGTGCGTCACCAGCATCGCCTTCTTCCCCGCCCCCGCATCCCGCGCGAACTGCAAAAAGATCTCCGGATGGTCCGGCTCCAGCTTCGCTTCCAGAGGCCCAGCCTTGCCGCCGTCATACCCCGTGTGCAGGCCATCAATCAACAAAACACGCGAGACCTGCGCATAGTATTCCGGCACACTCAGAATTTCCCGAATCGCCCCATGTCCTGCGCTCCACCCCGTTAGCGTGACCGACGAAAATGTCACACCTCCCTGAGCAGCAGCGTCCCGCAGAACCTGCCCGAACAAAGCATGATCCGTAAACTGCCGCGCATACACGCCGGACCCCGAGCCCGTATCAATCGTGATCACCGCTATTTTGAGCTTAACGGCAGCCACTTCCGGAATCCACGCCTCCAGTTCCACCCGCTTGCCCGGCAACGGACTCACCGATTTCACCAGCCTGGGATGTGGCCTGGTATGCTCCACCATCGGCGACGGATTCTACGCCTGCTGCCCAAAGGCAACCGCACACAACAGCAAAACTACGCTACATCGCGAACGCATCGGAATCCAATGTTTGTCGTAGCCGAATCCGGCGTGTTCTTCGTCCTCGCCGCCACCCGATACCGATTGCAGTACGACGCATGGCACAAATACGAACCACCCCGCATCGCCCGGTTCGTACCCTCAGCCGGACCCACCGGATTCACCCTCGTCCCAAACAGGTGGTAGTCCGGCGAAAACCAGTCCGCACTCCACTCCCACGTATTCCCCGTAATACTGAACAGCCCAAAACCATTCGCCGGATAAGCATCCACCGGAGAGGCCCCAGCGTAGCCATCCTCAGCCGAATTGTAGTCCGGAAACGTCCCCTGCCAGATGTTGCACAAGTGCTTACCCCCGGGCGTGAGGTCATCCCCCCACGGAAACCGCGCGTGCTCCAGACCACCCCGCGACGCAAACTCCCACTCGGCCTCAGTCGGAAGCCGCTTCCCCGCCCAGGCTGCATAGGCCGCCGCATCATGCCACGAAACGTGGACTACAGGGTAGTGCTCCCGCCCCGCCACACTGGTATCCGGACCCTCCGGATGATCCCAGGTCGCACCATCCACCTTGCGCCACCAGCGCAGGCCAATCGGATGCTCCGGAAACGCCTCATTCGCCTGCTCGCCCGATCTGCCTGAACGCAGATGCCCCTCGAAGACAAACGACCACCCAAACGCTTCCGCCTCCGTCTTATACCCGGTAGCCGCTACAAACTCCCCGAAGCCCTCGTTCGTCACCGGATACCGATCCATGTAAAACGGATCCACAATCACCGGTCGCACCGGCCCTTCCCCATCCGCCGGAATCGCGTCCCAATCTTCGCCCCCCATCAGGAAGCGGGCACCGTCCAGCCGGACCATGTTTTCCACCGACCCCGCCGCAACCCGAAGTCTCTCGGCCGACCTCGTGCACGAAGCCTGGAACGCCACCGCCCGCGCCTTCGTCGGCGCGCAGCACGGGTTCGGAACAGCCGACATTTACACGTTCTCCGTGCGAACCACAGCCTTCCGCCGAAGTTCCGTCAACTGGTGCTCCACCTGGTGATCCTGCAGCGTCCGCAGCAGTCTCTGCTCGATGCTCGGCCCAATCTCCTCCAGCGAGGCGATACCCGCCGGGCGCTTCTCGTAAACCATCGCAATGTGGAGCCCGAACGGCGTCTCGAACACAGGCGTGGGCGTCATCACCGGCAGTTCAAAAACCTGCTCGTCGAACTCGTCCACCATGGTGCCCTTCGGGAAAAACCCAAGGTCGCCGCCCTTTTCCGGGCAATCCGAATACTCTGTTGCCAGATGCGCGAAATCTTCACCGGCCACCAGGCGTTCGTGCAAATCGGCCATCAGCTCGCGAGCTTCTGCCGTCACTTCTTTCGCTGCATCGAAATTCTTCACGATGTGCGCCGCGTGCACCATCTCCCGCTGCACAAACCGCTCACGATTCTTCTTGTAATACTCTCGGATTTCACCCTTGGTCGGCGGCTTCACGCCCTTGCCCCAGTGCTCAATCAGCCTCTCGGCAAGAATCCGGTCCCGCGCTTCTTTGCGGACCACTTCTTCATCGACACCCGCCCGGCAACCCTCTTCGCCATCGCCCCGCGGTACCAGCGTCGAAGCCAATTCAGACACCTGCTCCTCTGCCGGTGCCAAACCCAGCCGCTGCGCCTCCTGTACCACCACCAGGCGCCCGATCAAATCGTTGATCACATGGTTGCGCAAACCCATGCGCTGCTCCAGGCTCAGCGGCCCCTCACGAGCCTCCAGTTCTTGCCGGAAAGTGGCAACCCCGGCCTTAATCTCCTGGTCGGTTAGGACGTCCCCGTTGACGATAACGTTTTGTGGCATGCTTTTCCAGAGTACCGAGCCGCCAGGCGCTGCCACCATCGCGCTACCGAACTCCGACCCGCTACCGAACCCCGCCCGTAAGGAAGGGGCCAGCCCAGGCCCGGCGAACAGCGTCTTCAAACTCTACTTGCTGACAAACGTCTTGCCGCCGTACCAGATTTGCTCTTCGCCGGAGTCCGTCTTCACCACCCGCAGCAAACACCGAGCCCGCTTTTTCTTCGCAGCTACCGGAGCAGCCGAGGCCCCGCCCCCTGCCGGAGCGCTCGCCGGGCGCTCCTTCGCCATCTTGATGAGAGCCGCTCCGCAGGCCTCCAGAGACTTCTTCATCATCCGGTCCACAATGAACTGCGGAGCCCCGGCATCCAGGTTCACTTCCTGCACCAGTACCACGCCCGACCCGCTGTCGGCATTCATCAGCCGGTAGCTGCCCACATAGGCATTCACGTCACCGGGCTTCACCAGTTCGAACTTGATCAGAACATCCGGTTCGCACTCGTACTTCAGATTCATCACGGTGCGCTTCATACCACTCAGCGTGATGTCCACAATGGTCGTGTTCTCCGTGGCACTGTGAATCACCAGGCCTTCACAGCCAGGAAACCACTTCGGATAATTCGCGAAGTCAGAGAGCACGGCGTAGACATCCGCACGGCCCCAATTGATCTGAGTGGCAGTTTTTACCATCTCTAGCCCATCGCCTCCATCTTGTACTTCTTACCCAGGTAGGTGCAGACCAAACCGTCTTCGCCCTCAGAGATATCGATCAGAACTTCCCCCGCCGGCAAGGTCGGTGCCTGTGTGGACACCTGCTGTTTCAGGGCCTTCAGCGTCGCCCCGGGGTTCATCACCGTCGCATAGCCTCCCACCATCGCCAGAAACTTCGCCGGACCCTCCACCATCAATTCCACCTTCGACGCACCCGGCGAAGGAGACGTGATCTTCCACTCCAGCTTCAGCGTCAGAGGATGGCCGCTCATCGACCGCGAAATCACCATCTGCGGCGGCGCGTGCATGCACTCCAGCGTGAACTTGTATGCCGGCTTCGCGGCGAACTCCAGTTCCGCAACAGCGAAATTCGTCTCGCGCCCAATCACAGTCGAACTCATGACTTTCGGCATCCACTCCACGTAGCTGCCGTAGTCGGCAAGGATGTCATAGATCACCGCCGGCTCACACCCCAGCGTGAGCACGGCCTTACGCCGCACCGACAAACGTCCCAGCATCTAAACGCCCCCCACACTTGTCAGGCTCGACAACTCAAACCTCGGCAGACTCAGACGGAAACTGTCTTCCTCGCGAATGCCCACCGGCCCGAAATGTATCGGCCCCACAACATCCGGGTGAAACACATCCAGATTGAACTCGCCCGCGCCGTATGCCGAAATCGACAACTCCACAGGCTCATCGGCAGGAAGAAGAAAGATCTTTATCTCGCCGATCCGAATCTCGTCAATCGCATTCAGCGCACTGCCCTCCACCGGGCACCCCAGCACCGCCACCGAAAATCGCGTCATCGCTTTCATCGAATAAAGCGGGCCGAAAGCATTCATCAGCTGTTCATGAATCACAGCTTTCGCCGACCCCGGTAAAGGCCCCGAAGACGCTGCCGGAACCTTATTCTCGCTTGGCACCGCTGCAGGTACCGAAGTGGTGTGTGTGGCCACCTGCGCGTCACCAGCGACACGCAGCCGTGCCGCCAGAACTCTCGCCATTCGAACCGCAACCTGCGGGCTCTTCTCGATCAGCTTCAGGAAACTGTCGCGGGTCAGCAACAGACACTCCGCTGTCTCCAGAGTCGTCACGGTCGCCGACCGGGGCTTGTCGTCAATCAGAGACATCTCCGCAAAGAACTGCGAAGGGCCCAGTTCGGCGAGCTTGAGATTGCCGGAAGGAATCTTCTTCGACACCTCCAGCTTGCCGCTGATCACGACATACATGCCGAGTCCCAGCTCGCCTTCTTTCACAATCGTTTCGCCTGACTCAAACTGGCAGACGATAGCGTCCTCCTCAATGCGACGGAGGGTCTTCTGGTCGAGTCCGGAAAAAAACTCAATATTTCTTATTATTTCGCTCAGCGTCATGCGTCTTTCAGCTACCTGTTAGCGTATTCTCAATACTATCCAAAACAGCCCTGCGACCGCCGCAAGTGTCAGCATTCTGACCGGAATCATCATACCAGGCGGAGCCAGACTCCCCCACCGCAAGCACACCAGCAGTACCCCAAGCACCAGCGCCCCCAACGGGAGCAACCACACCGGACGCGTGGATTCCGTCCTTTCCGGTGCCGTCGTAATGTCGAACCCCATGCTGAGGCGGTTATCCCGAATTTCTCCGGCCAGGCGGCTGGCCTCTTTCATAACCCCCAGAGCCAGCAACCCCGTACTCGCCGCCCACTGCGCCGCGTCATCCACGTTCATCAGCCCGGCAACCCGGGCCTGCAGGATTCGGCCCACCACCGGCCACTGGGCGTCAGCAATCAGATCTTTCGGAGGAGCTCCCAGCCGCACCGTATCCCCAATCCAATAGCCAATTGCCACCAGATTGCGATGCAGGCAGTCCAGAAACAGATGTCTCGCTACACCCAGTTTGGAAACAGCGCGCCAATTGGCCTCAAACGTCTCCGCACTCTGCGGGAACCACCGATGCACCTTCAGCTCCGGGTCCACCGCAGACAAGTGTGAAATCAATTCTTTCTCCAGCAAGGGTGATTCATAAGAGATCGCCAGCCGGAGCAGGGTTCGGGACGAAAGCGAAGCATCCCGGGCGATAGCAGCGGCCACGTACTCCAGGGCTGCTGCAGAAAGCCCCGGCGGGGTAGCGGCCGGTCTTGCCAGTCGGCGGAAACCCAGCTTGCCGGACGCAGTAATCACCATGCTGTCCAGCCTGAGATCGCACTCCACCATCCCCAGAGCACAAAACTGCTCCAGAACAGCGCGGGCAATCAAGCCGCAGACGGAGGGGTCGCCCTTCTGAACCAGTGCCTCAACCGGAGTACCATCCACTGTGGCCCAAACCATCACCCGGGAGGTAGACAACGTCCGAATCGGTAAAGGATACACCGCCCCGGTATCCCCGCCATACTGGCTGATCGCATCCAGATAGGCCCGTTCGTTCTCCAGCGTCTCGCTGGTTCGAAGCCAGTCCACAAACTCGTTCAGCACCACCGGTGACTGCAAGCCTGACAGTTGTGGCGAACCCAGTTGCGCCACCCCGGAACGGAAGGCCGCAATTTCATCCTCGGTTGCTGCCGGATGAGCCACCTCGACAACCACCGCCTGATCCTGGACCTTGCCCGCAAACGCAGTTCGATTGAGTGTCCTCCAAACCGGCTTCTCACAGAGCGAAGCAGCCAGCGCGGCACCGGCAGCACCAAGTTCTGCCGCCAGCATTCCCTCAACTTCCCCGCGCGACAGCCCGGTGATCTCGACATTCAGCCCCGCCAGAGCCTCAATCTCACCCGACGTCAGCACGTCAGAGCGCCACTGCAGGAAAACACCATATGCCAGGTAGACCCCGCCCAGCTCCTCCAGGGCCTGCCGCAGGCGCACCCCAAGGACCTCCTTCTGCACGCCGGAGCGGCGTATCAGTGAGTCCGATTGCAGGCCCAATCGGCCAAAAACGGTAGCAGGAACTGGAAGTGTGAGCGTCAAGTGAAAGTGAAAAAGGCAGGGGCCAAATCAGCCAAAGCCGAAACTGGAAGGATAGCGCAACGGACTCCGAATCCGCCGATCCGCATTCCGCAATCCAAGCCGGTGTGGCTTAGGCTTTCTTCGCGGCGGCAGTTTTTGCTTTGCGAGGAGATGTCGCGGCTTTCTTAACACTCGCCATCGGCTTCACTTCGCTGGCCGTCGCCTCACGGTGCTTACCGATGTGGCTGATTTCCTTCGTAGCCTTTAGCGTCCGGTGGAACACGTCATCCGCAGTGTCACGAATCTCTTTGATATCCCGCTCAATCGCCACGGCAACATCACTCCCGGTCTCCGTGATATTCACCAGGATTTCCTTCTTGCTCTCGTCCAGCTTCGAAATCAGAGCGCTCGCCACGCCATCCATTACCTGGCGCAGACTCTGCAGCGATTCCTTGGTATCGAAGTCAGAAACACTGCTCTGAACCTGCTGCATGCTGTAAAGAGTCGCGGCCGCTGAAAGCCGGACAATCGAGTTAATCAATTCCTGCATTTTCCTGAACCTCCTGTTAGATCACAAATCTGTTACGGATTTAACCCGCCGAATCCGGTCGGGCTCGAAGTTGCCGCCACAATGAAACCAGCAGCCAGAGACTCCATGATGTCACAAAACCCACAGCAATATAAGTGAAAAATGAAGGCGTAGCCAGAACTTCCGCCCCCCCCGTGGCAGCGGCAAATACCAAAGCAATTGCCAGCGCCCCTGCCGTCGCCATCGTCCGCATTGCCGCTGCATTTTGCTGCTTCGGCGGAGCCGTTACCGACGCCCGGAAAACCACCTGCCGTCGCTCGAACAGATCCAGCGCCCGAACCATAGACGCAGGTCCGTTCTGCAGCCACACCGTCAGGTCAGTCACCAGAGACAGCGCCCCGCCCGCCGACAGAATCTTCCGTTTCGACTCCTCAATCATGTACGATTCCACCGCATGACGCAGCGCCCCGGCGATGTCAAACCCCGGTGCCAGCCTCGTCACCAGGCCATCCACCAGAACCGTCGAGCGAATGTACTTGATCATTTCCCGATCCACCAGAACACCGTAGTTCCGGCAGACCTCCAGCAAATCCATCATGGCTTTCGTTACGCTGACCCGAAACCGCACCTTGCCGTTGATAAACGGCTGCGCATACCACGTTCGCGTCATCTCACCAATCCGTCGCCGCATACCTTCCACATCAGCGCCGTCCGTAATCATGCAGATATTCAGGAACTCGCGGTGAATCGCGTCCGACACCCCCCCCGCATAAGCCAGCGTGAGTTCAATCTGCTTGCGGCGGGCCTCCGGAGTCAGCTTAGCCACAATACCGAAGTCCACATATCCGACCACGTTATTGGGCAGAATCAGCAGGTTCGCCGGGTGCAGATCCGCATGGAATGCACCATGGTGAAACGCGTCCCGCAGGAAGTTGGCGATGATGTTGTCGCAAAACACCGCAGGATCAAACCCGCCCTGCTTCAGCGCCTCGATTCCAGCCGTGTCGTTGCTCTCCACCATCCGCAAATACGCAGAGACGCTGGGCCCCTCCAGGAACTCCATTGTGAGCACGCGCGAGCTTGTCAGGTTCCAGTAAACTTTCGGAATGCGTTCCGTCTGCGACCCCTCGGCGTTTCGCCCCAGCAGATCGCACTGGGTCGCTTCCCGGCGGTAGTCCAGTTCGTCGCCCGTCCAGGAATCCAGTTCCCGAACCGGATCGCGCATGAAATACAGACTGCGGATTCCAAACAGAAAAATCACAACAATAAAGCTGCGCATCAACTGCAGATCGCGCTGGAAGGCCTCCCGGACTCCCGGCCTCTGGACCTTGACCGCAATCGGCGTACCGTCCTTCAACTTCGCCTTGTGCACCTGCCCGATCGACGCGGAAGCCACCGCCTGGTAGTCAAACTCACCAAAAAGCGCCGCAGGCAACGCCCCCAGCTCAGCCAGCATAATTTGGTCTACCTGTTCCCGAGTGCAGGTGGGAACCCTGTCCAGCAACCCCAACAGAGCATCGCAATACGCTTTCGGCAACGTGTCGATTTGCAGCGAAAGAATCTGGCCAAACTTGATGAAACAGCCACCGATCTTCTCCAGACCACTGCGCAGCAGCTCCGCACCGTCGGTGGGGCGACCCGTGACAAAGCGCCACAAGGCAAGCCACAGACGAGGCAGAATAATGAAATTGACCCGCAGAAAGCGCTGCAGGTAGGCAATGAAATGGCGGAGGCGCATGGTTTACGTTCGGGGAATCTGGAACCGAAACCCCGGCTTGACGCTACTTTTTCGCTTCTTCAGTAAACTTTTCGCCGGCCATCTTAAAGGTGGCCATCAATTCAACACCCTTACTCATCACATTTCCGGCCAGAGCTTCCGCGATCCCCTGGGGTGAACGTACACAGTCCTCCGGGAGTTCAATCAGGGCTTTCGCCTCACCGACGAATTTCGGAATCGACTCCATCGGAGTAATCATTGCGTTGAAGCCGGTATAGGCGGCCCCCAACGATACCGCAAACGCGGTCTGCACTGCTTCGGGAAAGTACTTGCGATCAAATTCGTCTGCCATCTAAGGGTATTATCGCCTGTCGGAGTTGCCGGATGCCAGCGCTGGTCCGGCGATCACTTCCAGGGAATCGCCAACACAGCCACAAGTCCTTGTGGTTCATGCGACTTCGCCGCCGCGAAGCTTTGTCTCCGGCCTCGGAGCGGTATCCTCTGCGAACACTCTGAACTCTGTGGCCAGACCCGGCGACTATGACACCATTACTTTCAGTGGATTTGGCTCTTGGGGCAAGGATGCGTCCGATGCTCTGCCACGCTTCGTGAGTGTCAATGTTTCACTCGCAGCGGGCGCCCCCTATGTCGGGCTTCTGGTCTATCAGAACCCCAACGCCCTGTCGAACTTAGTGCTGTTCGGCGGTAACAATAAAACCCGCCGTCGTTATCCTGCCGTAATTCGCGACGAGGGGAGTACGGATCCTCCCTGCACACCACCGTACGTGGGGTCCTCGGACAAAGCCTCTCGCCGATGGAGGTTAGAGGTTTCCCGTGCCCGCCTCACCCAGCCCCTCCGGGAAGCACCACCAACAGCCGAGCCGCAGCGTTATCGCCCATTACCGGCCCTCCCGGCACACTAATACAGAACCCCGGTGTTGCAGACGCAACACCGGGGTTCTGTTTATTCCGTGAAGTCAGGCTCGATCTACTGGACTTTACCGTCATGGCCGCCGACACGCCAGCGCATTCCCATGCCCAGCAGGTTAGCGTAACTCTTGTAGATGCCGTTCGTTCCCTGTGCTTCGTTTTGCGTAACGTTGCTGGTCACTCGGTCGAAGAACATTGCTTGGTAGTACATGGACATGTCAAACGAACCGTGCTTTTTAGTCAGCCCGGTCGTGAAGCTGTTGCGGCTGCTGTCGGGAAACAGCGGCCCAACGCTCCATTCAGGAACAGGAGACTTGTCGTAGGAATAGCCGGCCCGGATAGTTGCATCTTTCGCCAGACTAGCCAGAATGCCACCGAGAAAACCACCCACCTTGAGTTGCGGCATCGGGTGCTCATAGCCAGTGGCAAAGATGACGGAGTTACGGAACTGGAAGTTCAGTCTTAGTTCCGGTCCGGTGGCAGTCGGGCGCCCCTTGGCATCCTTGTTCGTCGTAAAGTTGATCGGGAAATCCTGAAAGCGGCTGAAGTCCTGCATTTTGATATCGACGCCAAATGTACCGCCCATCAACTCACTCTTCGAAAAGCCAAGAGCGTATAGTCCCGGCGTCGTGAACGTGCCGCGGATTGCCTGGTTCGGGAACAATACCTCCAAACCACGATCCTTCGGAAGGAATGGCAGAACAGCGCTGTTTTTGTTAAAAGCGAAGGCAGATTTCCCCGTCAGGTGGGACACCACATGGGACCGGTAATTGATGCCGATATTGAACTTATGTTCGCGGTTCTTATACAGAAGTCCGGCCGTCGCGCCGTACTTATTCGCAGTCGCTGCAGCGCGATGCCGACCTTCCGGCAGCAACCGGGCGAAGGATGCGTAGGCGAGCTTCGGGTCCACACCAGGGAAGATCTGGCTCGCCAGTTCCAGCGACAGGCTGGTCGGATTGTCGTCATTCGGATTGAACAGACTCTGTTGGAGGAAGATGTGCGTGTGAACAAACGCAATCCCAACTCCAATTGCCAGATTCGGAGTGATGCGGCGGGCCACCGTCGGGGTGAACCAGTACTGCTCCAGTTTCGCCCGGGTGCCGGCCCAGCGCCCGGAGAACTTAGTGTTGGCCGGATCACCGTCGTTGAAATTCGTGAAGTTGCTGGCGAGACCGTTTGGCGTGAATGCACCAAAACCAATGGCCCATTTCTCGTTCAGGCGATGACTGGCATATAAGCTGGCCACCGGAATAAATGGCTGGTGGATCGCACCCGAGAAGCCCTTTGCCGGAACAACGGTACCTGGGGGCGGATTCGTCGGAGTGAAGTGGAACTGCCCATTCACTGCCAGCGCCTCCATCTGCATGTTGGTTTTGTCGAGGAACGCGATCCCGGCAGGGTTAAAGAACAGCGCGGAAGCGTCGTCCGCGATCGATGTAAAGGCCCCGGCCATACCCATAGCCCGGGCACCGAGTTCATTCACGGCGAATGCCGAAGCTTCGAGTCGCTGTGTCACGGAGCAAGTCAGCAGTCCAGCCAGCGCTACCGAAACAATTGAGCGCGCGATTTTGTTCATATGTTTCCTGTCTCCATTGCTGCTGCTGACCCTTGGCATCGTGGTTTTTGTCTCACGTATCCTTCGCATTAGGGAACCGGAATCTCCGTCGGCTTCGTGTTCACCACGGACACACCGCCATCAACAGAGATTGAGATGTAGGGAGCGTCGGCAGCGGTCGAAACCTGTACGGTGACCACATGCAAACCGTCATCGGCATCTTTGCTCCAGCTACCAAATCCGGTGAAGTTGATGGTGTCATAGTTCCCCGCTCCCAGTTTGGAGGTGAGCGAGTTGATGCACGAGACTGCCACCAGATTATCCATCTTGAACGCCCCCCCGCTTTTGCCGGTGGCTGTATTGGTGTAGCTGAAGCTCGCCGGCTGCCCGGGAGCGTTGCAGGGAACCTGATAGCTGTATGAGAAAGTCTCGCCAAATGAGGACAGCACGTTATTTTGACTGCCTGTCATGGTCTGGACCGGCGAGTCCTGCGAGAGGACAGACTGCATCTTGAAGAATGGTGTCAAAACGGACCCCGGACCCGCAGTGTAGGAAATAGCCGCATTGTTCACATCGGGATTCGGGAAAACGAAGCCGTCAAAGGGCCGGAATTCGGTACCGTCGTATCGGAAGACGACGGAGTTGTTGGGTCCCTTCTGGATTTTGGCTGGTCCCTTCAGGAAAAACGAAGCTGGGATCAGGCGACCGTTGTTCTGGGCCAGAATGGCAAGTAACACGTCCTGATTCCAAAAAGTTCGCCACTGAGTGTCACCAATGAACTGACCGGTCCGCATGTTGTATTCGCCCACGGGAATATCAAAGGGATCGTCTGTGATGGCAACTTCTTTCACGTCGTATGTGGCGTTCGGGAAACGGAGCTTCTCATCGTGGCCAACAAAGCCCAGGGAGAGCCCGGGGACGGGGAAGGGCGGTGGCGGCACAACAAGCCCCGAGGGCGGTTGTGCGCTGATCGAAACCGGAACATAATCACCCGTCCGATCACCAAACTGCAGGATGATGCGGCCCTGCATCTGAGAGCGGCCTATGCCTTCACCGCCCAACTGCGGGATGTTCAGCTTGAAGTCATCGCCGATGCTCGAGAATCTCGCGTTGAGCGTAGTCTCAATGACCGTATTGGGTTGAATGTCGGGGCAAAGGTTACCACAGGAAGGAGTCGGCGGAGTCGGCTTAGTCGTGATCCTCAGGTGAGGGTGAAGACTCATACCGGGAACCTGGATACTCGCGCATTGCAGGTTCGGCCCACAGAAGGGCATCGGCAGGCGAACCGGATCGCCGTTGATGTTATTGCCCAGAGGAAGGAAGGTTGAACCGTAGAACGTCAGGTCCAGGAGGCCATCGGCGCGTTGTTCGAACTTAATGTCGGCGGACCCGTAAGTCCCGGGGAAAGTGAACACCGGAGCCTTCAGCTTCGGATTCACAAGGCCCAATGCACCGTAGAAGATGTTGAACATAATGACCTGATAGTTGAGGTTCGTCACTTCGCCGGTCAGCAGATTCAGATTCCCGGAAGAGTAATTATTGAACGAATCGAGGACTGCATTTTTTGTCGCGCCAAACAGGTAAAGTTGCGGTGCCCGCATCACAACATCCGGGCCGGTTAAATCGAACGGATGGCTAATTTCAAAGTGCGAAATGTTGTTGACTGGGGGCGAGAACCGCACCTGAATGGGTCCCGAAAGGTGACTGTTGTAGAGCGCCACACCACCGAACTGAACCGCCCCGCAAGTGCCGAGGGGGTTATCAGTATTTTTTGGGCAATCAGTAATTCGTACCGCATCGCCCATGAAGCTGCCTTCCTTATCAACCGGCAGCACCTGAAACAGGCTCTGGGGCAACTTGAGAGGTACCGGCAAGGGCGGAAAGGCTGCCAGCGCCGGAGTCGTCCCCGCCAGAGAGAGCGAGGCAAGAAGAAGTACGGAAGTCAGGGAACTCTTTCGTTTCATTGCGTTTAACAGATTCATTGGTCACCACCCGTTTCGGGGAGGTTGGCGGCCCGTGCGCCAGGTACAGATGTCGGGAAAGCCGGGCGCAGACGCCATGCCGGATCTGTGTCATTAACCGCGTTTACGTCTACCATCGGGAAGGTCCTTTTGTAGGTCGTGTTCAGCAGCGTCAGCAAGTTATTGGCGATCAGGGCTTGCGCCGTAGAACCAGGGTAGTAGCCGTCCAAAGAGTAGAACCCCCCGAGGAAATTGGCGGTCATGCTCTTCGTACCAACAGTCAGTCCAGTGCGCCGGACGCCATTGAAAAAGGCCTGCAGGTCATAAGTATTGGCGGTGACGGCTCTTGCCGCGCTGTTGATTTCTGTATTGAGCGCGGCAACCCTCGCCTTAACTGCCATCGCTGTTGCATTGCTCACAACGGTTCCGGGGAAGAACGAGGCCATGCCCGGGAACAACGGATTCAGGAAGGGGTTGAAGTCATCCGCCAGCACCAGATTGCCCAACAACATCATCCCGTTGGGAGTCAGATAGTCATCGGCTTTCAGTCGGAAGATTTTTTGTAATTGGGCGGACGACATGCCCACATAATTCGGGGCGGAAGCCACACTCGTAAAATATGCGGTATCAGTCGGGTCGGGGATTGTCAGGACGATGAGTTCGGCGTACGTCCCCTTGATGCGC
>Ga0209190_1002011_pt1 | contig 13925 bp, 15 predicted proteins | sample M_140205_XF_Meta_FD_187315 | JGI IMG/M metagenome (GOLD analysis project Ga0209190, IMG submission 187315) | Freshwater microbial communities from Lake Montjoie, Canada to study carbon cycling - M_140205_XF_MetaG (SPAdes) (version 2) | ecosystem: Environmental > Aquatic > Freshwater > Lake... | reverse complement strand
TTCAGGAACTAGCGGTAGCTCAGGAACATCAGGTTCAAGTGGTTCTTCAGGAACTAGCGGTAGCTCAGGTTCTTCAGGAACATCAGGTTCAAGTGGTTCATCAGGAACTAGCGGTAGCTCAGGTTCAAGTGGTTCATCAGGAACTAGCGGTAGCTCAGGTTCAAGCGGGAAAAGTGGTAGCTCAGGTTCTTCAGGAACATCAGGTAGTTCAGGAACTAGTGGAACTTCACCAACTGTACCTGGAACTAATAATGAAGTTTTAACTTCAAGTGGTACTAATACAATAGTTGCTGAATCTAATTTAACTTTTGATGCAGGTCCGCCTAGTGTTTTTACAATTACCGGTTCAATGGTTAATATTCATAACCCAATTGCTCAATTATCCGGAGCCACTGGTGGTGGTGGATATGGTGATATTGTAACTTTTGGTACTGGAAGTTTAACGGCAGGAAAAGTTTATTATTTAAATTCTTTACTTGTGTGGACTGAAACCGATGCAGACGCGGCATTAAGTGCTAATGGAATGTTAGGAGTGGCGTTAGGTACATCACCTAGTAATGGACTTGTGGTTAGGGGTTATGTTAGAAATACCGCATTTACCTCAGCGGACGCAGTAATACTTTACCTATCAACCACTCCTGGAGAAGTAACATCCTCACAACCAAATGGGTCTTTAGATATTGTTAGAGTTGTTGGTTACCAAATAAGTGCTACATATGATATAATTTATTTTAATCCTTCACCAGATTGGATTGAGTTAGTTTAATTAATTTAATATGTCAACAGTAAGTAAAGTTAATGATGTTTTATGTATTGCCATCTCAAAAATTGATAATGTTTTAAAAAGTAATGCGAAATTTTTTGATGATAATACTTTTTGCCCACAAACAACACCAACGCCAACACCAACTCCAACTATAACACCAACAAGTACACCACCATCGGTAACACCAACACCAACACCAACACAATTTGCTAGTAAATGTTCTCAAGGACACATACCAAAACAAACCGTATACTCATATTACTCATGTTGTTACCCTTACGGACAAATAAGTGGAACAAGTGGAAGTGACACTGCCGGATATGATATATGTTATTTTCCTTATTCAGCTTCTACAGGTGTTACCAGAATTTACGTTGATTGTGAAACATCAGGATTAACTAGTTGTTGTGAAATTCTCTTGGGTTACGATATAAATGAACAATTAAATGCTTGTAGTGCAACACAAGCAACATACTATATAAGTAACCCTTGTCTTACTAATAGTTGTAGACTTAACGAGGCGCACGCAATCTACACAGATGACTCTTGCACTACACTAGCAGATGACGGAGTTTATTCAGATGGAACTGACTATGGCACACAAAGTGGTGGAGTTTTTACTTATGGTGGTCTTTGTTAATAAAAAACCCCCACTTTAAAGGTGAGGGTTAAGAATAAGTACTTTTAATTAACAATAATTTGAATATGATTTTTCCTCAACAAATAAGGAACCATATTTTAAATTAATTTCTTTTTTAATTTCGGCTCTTTTATCATTTGTGGTGTATACCGACCTAGCAAGTTCAATAAATTCAGCATCAAATACCTTATCTCGTTCTTTATCACGGATATCATCTTCAATCTTCCAAAGAACTTTGTTAATTGATAATAATTCCAAATACTCAGGTGATTCAGTTGAAATTTCCAAATCATTTTCAACTATAGATAAAAGATAATCATATTCTTTTACGATGTTATCCAATTTACTTGGGTCAGTAATGTTTTCTTTTTTAATTTGAAGGATTGTTAACTTGTCGACAATTTCTCCGTGTGATACTTCTATTTTCATATTTTTAATTATAACCAATTTTTTATGGTATTCAATACCATTTGTGGTGTTATAGATTTTTGACATATGTGTTGTTTTTCAGTTCCCTTATAAACAGGACACCAATCCCAATCGCTTTTATCAAAAACAATCACAGAATCGTTCCAACATTTAATACAAACATTATTTGTAATTCTGTTAACATTATTTGTGAATTCATGGCCCTCTTCACTAAATCCTGAAATCATAAAAGTTTGTTTATTCAAAGACCAATTGACCCAAGAAAGTCCTGAACTTAAACCAACAAAAAATTCTGAATGGTATAAACAATCAAATACCTCATTCCAATTTTTAGTTGTATTACTTATTGCTCCCTTAATTTTATAATCATGTAATGAAAGGATTACAACTTCATATCCTAATTCTTTAATCATTTTGGTTAAAGATACCCAATAATCAATAGGCCATTCTTTACATCCCGCAGTTGATTGAGGTCCAAAAACAACATACTTAGATTTAATTTTTCTTTTACTTGGTTTATAGTTTAAACCATAATTAACTTCCTTAAACTCTAAACCTAAAATATCTGTTGCGGTTTTTTGTAATGGAATTAAATTTGGTTGAATTGGGTGAGAATTATAATTTTTCCAATCGTTTTTATCACTCTTAAACCAACCTAACCTATAAATTATATCACAATCTGAATTATTTCCTGGTTTAATAAACTTAATATTTTTATATTCTTCAGAACCTTCAAACCATTCATTATGGAATGTACTTAAAATAACTTCACATTCTTTTTGTTTCATTAATTCAATTGCGTAAGGTGCCCAAGCAATTGTATCACCAATAGAAGATGATTCAAACGATATTAATACTTTCTTACCTTTTATGTCAAATTTATCTACAACTTCACCGTTAATTCTTATTGTCCACGGAATGTAATACTTGATACCACATGCTGTCCACATATTATTCTTTATGGTGTCAGAATATCTAACTTTACCTTCACCATCAATAAACTCAATAAAATAAGTTTCTTTGGTATCACCTTTAATTTCAACTCTTGGTCCGTCAAGATATGATATATGAATTGTATTACTTATGTCTGGTTTTACGTAGTTCTCCAAAAATTCATTAATTGTTTCCATTCCAATTTCTGCAACACGTTCCCAATTAAATTCTTTTCTAATTTCTTCAGACTCTTCTAATGCTCTTTGTTTGTACATTTTATGGTTGGTAACAACTTCCCACATTTGTTTACCCAAATCATTAAAGTCAGGTTCATAATAATTCCCAACCGATTCATTAAAATGACTATAGGTACTTGAATTCACAGGTTTTTCACCAACAATTTTAACGGGTAAACCTTTTCCTTTTGCAAACTCTAATTGACCCGAACAATTAGAATAAATTGATGGCACACCACATGACATAGCTTCGATTAAAGGTAAATTCCATCCTTCAGACCTTGCACACGAAACAAATGCGTCGCAAGATTTTAGTAGTTTAATATATTCTTCTCTTGGGGGGAAATGTAATATTTTAATTCTATCATCACTTAATCCATAGTGTTCTAATCTTTCTTCAGTGGTTTTCATACCATCACCTGAAAATGGGTTATCAACAGAAATAATTAAATCAACAGGTTCAGCTTTATCAAAAGTATTAAGGAATGTTTCAATAATTTCCTTGATTGATTTTCTATAGTCCCATCTACCAGCTAAGAAGAATTTGAATCTTCCATCTGAAGTTAATTCATGAGAAGTTTCTTCAGGGTAAAAAGTGTGAACATCAACACCTTCAGGAACAACTTTAATTTTATTTGGTTCGTAACCTTGGGCGATTGTACAATCTCTTTGCCATTTTGATGGTACCCATAATTCGTCAAACTCTTTTAATTTGTTAAAATAACCTTCAGGTTGTAATGTTGATTCCCAAACGTTGTAGGCAATTTTTGGACCGTAGTATTCATCGTAAAATAAATGGTGATTTGTTTCACATAATACAATATTAACATCAGGGAAAAAATCTTTGGAGGGGTCTTCATAGATTTTATGATTCCCTCTTGTTTTATCCGTGTTCCAAAGAACTTGTTCATATAACAATTTTCTATCGATGTCATTAAAATACGGTTCATTGTTGTGTGGTTCGGGACTCATACCATTCCAAGTACTACCAACAGTAAAATTTCTAACTTTTATCTGAGCGTGTTTTGACAAATGTCTAAAAAAGTCTCTCGTATGTTGATTATAACCTGTGTTCCCAACATAAGAACCGTGAACGAATAATTTTTTCATTTTTATGTAATTACTTTTATTGAAAAATAAGAAATATTACCTATAATTCAATTATTAACCAAAAAAAATAATGACGCCAATTATAATTTTAGATTCATTTGTGACTGATAAACAAGAAGAGGGAACATTATTGAATTTTATTGATTCAATAAAAACTACTGGCGATGATTTATTATTAATGTCTAACACAACAACTTCAAAAGAAGTTCAGGATAAAGTTGATTATTTCTTTTACGACAAACAAAATCAATTGTTTGTTGAAGAATATTTTAAAAACACATTAAATAAGATAAAAAATATATAATATGGCACAAGGAGTACATAAAATAACTGAAGATTTTGAAAGAGCACTGTGTGATTACACAGGAGCACCTTACACAATTGCGTTAGACAACATGAGTAACGCAATATTTTTAGCGTTATATTATGAAAAAAATATAAAGAAAACATTGACTGATGAAAAAGTTAATTGCCCATCAAAGACATACCCATCAGTGCCGTGTGAAATTATTCATGCTGGTTTGAAAGTAAATTTTACCCCTATTGAAGGAGAAACAATTAAAGGTGCTTACCAATTATCTCCAAGTAATGTTTGGGATTCGGCTTTAAGATTTACTGCTGATATGTATATCCCAAAGTCTCATATGTGTCTTTCTTTTACCGGACCGTATAAAACTTTAAAATTAAGTAAAGGTGGCGCAATTTTGACCGATGATTATCAAGCAATGTTATGGTTTAAACGAGCAAGATTTAGTGGTAGGAGAGAATGTTCATACCATGATGATAATTTTGACATGTTGGGTTGGAATTTTTATATGATGCCAGAACTTGCTGTTAGAGGTTTACTAATGATGACTCAATTTTATAATTTAGATGGAACAAAAAAACATAATGATGATTTGGAATTACCTTATCCTGATTTATCAAAATTTGAAATTTACAAAAAATAATATGTTTTACACAAAAGAAGAATTAAATGGAATGGGATTTAAATCCATTGGAGAAAATGTCTTAATATCAGACAAAGCATCAATTTATGGTGTTAAAAATATTGAAATTGGTTCAAATGTTAGAATTGATGATTTCTGTATTATAAGTGCTGGTGAAGGTGGAATTAAAATTGGTAATTATATTCACATTGCATGTTATGCTCATTTAATCGGTTCAGCTCAAATTATTGTTGAAGACCACGCACAAATTTCAGGTAAAGTTTCAATTTACTCATCGTCTGATGATTTTTCAGGTGATTATTTAGTTGGACCTACAGTACCTAAAGATTTTACTAATGTTAAGAATTTAACAGTACATCTTAAAAAATATGTTATATTAGGATGTAATACTGTTGTACTACCTGGTGTTACAATTGGTGAGGGAACCGCAATAGGAGCATTAAGTTTGGTTTCAAAAAGTTTACCTGAATATGGAATTTATGGTGGAAATCCATTAAAATTCATTAAAGAAAGAACAAAAAGAATGCAAAAATATGAGATATAAAAATATTGGTATTTTAGGGACAGGTTCTTATTTACCTTTAGAAACAATAACTAATCATGATATTGAAAAAAAAATAAAAACAACACATGAATGGATTAAATCTAAATTAGGTATTGATGAAAGAAGAGTTGTAATAAACGAATTACCCTCTGATATGGGATACTATGCGGCAGTAAATGCGTTAAAATCGGCAAATCTAACAATTGAAGATATGGATTTAATTGTTGTTGCAACATCAAGTCCTGAACAAATATCACCCTCAACGTCTTGTATAATTCATAATAAATTTAATATTAAAAAAAATATACCAGCATTTGACATTAACGCAGTTTGTTCTGGATTTGTATACTCAGTTAATTTATTTTCACCATTAATTAGTTTTGGTGTTTATAAAAATGTGTTAATTATTGCCACCGAGGCATATTCTAAAGTTACTAATTGGGAAGACCAACATAGTGTATTTTTCGGAGATGGTGCGGGAGCGGTTGTTATAGGACCATCAACTGATGGGTGGATGTCATGTGAGAATAGTGCCAATGGTAAAGATACTGGTATGACAGGATTTAAATTACCAATTGGTGGTCCATTCATTATGAAAGGTAAAGAAGTTTGGGACCAAGCAATTAAAGTCATACCTGAATCAGTTAGGAATATCTTAAAAATTTCAAATGTGGATATTAGTGAAGTTGATATGATAATTCCTCATCAACCAAGTATTAATATACTTAAAGTAATTGCGGAAGATTTAGGAATTTCAATGTCAAAAGTTAAAACCGTAATGGATAAGTATGCAAACATTGCGGGAGCCTCCATTCCAATTGCTTTAGATGATGCAGTTAAGAATGGTGAAATTAAAAAGGGGGATACAATTGTCTTAACCGCTATTGGTTCTGGTTGGACTTGGGGTTCTACAATATTAAAATGGGTAAAATAAATTAATATAAAATGGAGATAGTTTTAATTACCGATTATTCAAATACTAAAGATAAAAAACAACATCTTAGAAAATTAATAAAGGATGTAAAACAACATTTTGATGTTTGTTTAAATAGTCATTGTGTATTACCTGATTATATTACAGAATCTGTCGACTATTATATTCAAGATATTAAAAATTCTTTTTTGATTGATAATAGATATAAGGGGATTAAATATTTTGATTATAATAATTTCAGAGTAATTTTTAAAGATTATAGGTTACCTGCGTCTCACTTACCCGCAATTATTAGACAAATATTACCATCATTAAATTATCTAAAATCTTTTGGTTATGATATTGTTCATTTATTGGAATACGATTCAGATTTTATATCTCCAAATTTGTTTAATTCAAACTCAAAAATCCTTACACAATATGATTGTGTAATTTATAGGGATGCCCATAGATTTATCTCAAATACATATAGTATAAATTTAAACAACTTTTCATCACAAGATTTAATTTACAATGAGGAAACAGTGAATAATTTGTATAAAAAAAATTACACTGAAAGTATTGCATATGCGATTGAAGTAACTATGGAAGAATTGATATTTAATAATAAAAATAAAAAAGAACTGTCGATAGAATCATTAAATGATAATTTAATTATTGGTAAAGAAGATTTTGATACTGAAACATTTTTTTCTAAAATTGATTTTACTTTTTTAAAGATAGATGGGGTTAAAAAATATTTTATTAGAAATGGTAATGATTTTGAAATCGTGGTTAATTTAGTTATTAATGACAATTTAATTATTACAAAAAATATCTCACAGGAAGTATGGTTACTTTTTGATTTACCTCTTGAAAATGAAATAATCACTTCAAAATGTTTTATTAACAACTTATTATATTTTGATTTAGATTTTACTAAAGAAGAAAATTTAACACTAATTGAAGATGCAAAAATTATTATAAAATAACAAATTATGAACTTAGAAAACAACGGTAAAATAAATTTTTTGATTGGTATATATACGCCATTTTCAAGAGCATTGACAGGCGGAATAGTTGCGATGCATAAATTGGCATATGAATTAGCGGACAGAGGTCATAATGTGTATATCTTTTGTGAACCAGAATATCCCCATCCAAATATAAAAGTAATACCAACAACTCTAAATAAAGAAGAAGAATTTCTTGAGTGGTATAATTGGGAATTTTTTAATTATAATATTTCTAATACTGTTGCAATATACCCACAAATTGGTAGAGGAAATCCATTTAATACTGAACATGTTGTAAGATGGATATTATACGATACTCAAGAAGATATTGAAAATGATTATGGTGTAAATGATATTTATTTCAATTATGTTAACTTCAAAACTTTTAGAAAAGTTGAACATAAACAATTAACGGTGTTAGATTATAAGTTTAATGATTTATATCAAACAAATTTTGGTAAGAGAAAGGGGTTTTGTCATATAATTCATAAACATACGCCACCAAATGGTTTAGATATTTTTAATAACTTAAATTCTGTTGATTTAACAAATTGGAAAGTTAATGGAGCTTATGATTATTTAAGAGATGAGTTAAACAAATATGAGTATTTTCTAACATACGACCAAAAAAGTTTTTATACTTTGGCGGCGGGTTTATGTGGAACTAAGTCAATCATCTTAAACCCTGGACAACAATATGAGTTTACAAGTAACGCGTTAACTGTTGATAGTGATTATAATAAAAATATGACACCAACAGAATACAGATTAAAAAATCCTGCACAAATGTTTGGAACCGCCTATGGGTGGGATGATATTCAGTGGGCAAATAATACAATAGGTATGGTTAAAGACCATTTAGTTGAACTTGAAAAACTTGATAAAAAAAGTGTTGATGATTTTGTAAAATATTGGGAAAATAAAATATTATGATAAATTACAGTATACAATTTAATGGAATAGATGAACTCAAAAAATGTTTTCATTTTTCTCAAAATTCTAAAATCAATAGAAAAATTATTTTAAGAGTTTATAACAGTTATTTAAATTATAAGGAATATGAGGAAAGAATGGAACTTATTCCAAATGTTAATTATTGGACTTACGTCTCTTCAAATAATAAGAATCGTTATGTTGAGTTTAGGGATGAAGACACTTTAGAAATTGTTGGATTATTTGGTTTAGATGGTACACACGATATTGAAGATGAAGATAATTTTAAATATGTAAAAACAATTTTTAATGATTTAAAACCAGGTGAAAAACATAATGTTTATTGTGTGTTTAATGAACTAACAACTCATAATGTTTATAATAATGAATATGTTAGTGTTGAAAAAAATGATTTAGTTATTGATATTGGATTTAATTATGGTTTATTTTCACTAACAAGTTTAAAATATAAACCATCTAAAATTATTGCGTTTGAACCAAACCCAAAATTAGTTAAAACTTTTACAGAATTTTACAATGGTAACATTATAACATTACATCAAAAGGCGGTTTCTAATGAAAATGGCCGTATTGTTTTTTATGAAAATTTAGACCCTGGTATGTCAAGTATTTTCCAAGAAATTAATAATATTACTCGTGGGGAATCATATGAGGTTGAAATTGTTAATTTTAATGATTTTATTCTTCATAATAATATAGATAAAATTGATTATCTTAAAGTTGATTGTGAAGGTGCAGAATATAACATATTTGAATCTATACCGTTTGATTTTTTAAAGGATAATGTAAAAAAAGTTGCAATAGAGTTCCATCATCAAATTAAAGATAAAAAGGTTCAAACGTTAATCAATAAACTTAAAAATTGCAATTTCACTCTTAAAATTGTTTATGAAGAAAATTCAAATATTGGATTAATTTATGGAAAAAAATAATATACTTTTAATTCAACTTTGGTTAGGTAAAATACCTGATTATTTTTGGTATCATTACGAGACCACTAAAAACTTAATTGGTTTTAATTTTATATTATTTACAGACCAAGAAATTGAATTGGATTCTAAGAATTATACAGTTATTAATACAACAAAGGAAGATATTGAATTAAAACTATCAGGTAAATTAAATTATGAAATTAAAATTAAGAACAATAAAAAAACTTGCGATTTAAAGGCATCTTTTGGTGATTTATTTGAAGAATATTTTAATGGTTATGATTATTTTGGATGTTATGATATAGACACATTGTTTGGTGATGTGTATCGTCATATATTACCTTACATGGATAAGTATGATTTTATTACTATTGGTGAGGAAACTTTTCATAATAGGTTGTCAGGTCCATTTTTAATTATGAGGAATACCAAAGATATAAGAACATTATATAAAAAAGGTGATTTTATTAAATGTATGTCAAACAATGAGGTTGAATGTTATGAGGAACATACTCTAAGTGATTTGGCAAAAGAGGATTACAAAATTAAAATTGTGAACTCAATGAACTGTGAAACAAATAATGGAGGTAAAAACACATATGATGTTCATTGGAGTGGAGGAAAACTAATCATTAACGGAGAAGAAAAAATCTTTTACCATTTTTATCGAAAAAACCATACAATATTCCAAAAAGTTGGGAATCAAATTTTTGGTCGATATGATAAGAAATTTGTTGAAGATTTTTATTGGGTGTTTGGGTTTACTGAAAATTACTCGCAAACAATCCCATATTTAATGGATTCGATAAATAAATACTCTAATCGAAAATGTGTAATTTACTCTATTAATTTTGACTACAACATTTCAAATAAATTTTTAACTAGTGGTCAATTTATATTTAAACGAATTGATATTGAGACAGGTAAAAAAGATTCGAGAGGGAGGGACGAAAACATAATCAGTTGTAAACCAAGATTAATGTTGGACGTTATTAATTTTTTACCTAATAAAAAATTCATTTTTATTGATAGTGATGTTTATTTAACAACTGCATCAGACGACTTTGGAAAATACTTTAATAACCTTGAAAATTACCCATTAATTAATCAACATACGCACGATAAATTATATATGTGTAATATAATTGAAGGTGAAGAGTGGACTAGTACTATTGATATTTTAGCTGAAGCAACAAACACAGAAGTAACCGTATTTCCAAGAAGAAAAACAAATGTAATGTTATTTGATGAAGACTCTAAATGGTTTTTTCAAGAACAACTACAAATGTATGATGAATATAAAGATAGCCGACCAGGTATTTTCACATTACATGATGAGGATTCCGCAAATGTGATTTTATCAAAATATGGTTTAACCAAATCATTACACCTATGTGATATTGAGGAGTCTTCAAATATAAATATGTCCAAAATTACAGATATGAATAATCCGTTTCATATGACAGGACTTTCCAATTATCTAATATTACCAAACCACCAAAATGATGTATTTTGTTTTCATGGTTTAAAACATGAATGGCAATATAAAAACATCCAAAATGATTATGGTAATTCTGTGATTGATTGTGAAGAAATTTTGGTTACATATAAAGACAATACTATGTCATTTGAAAAAAATTCTTTTTTGACTACCAAAAAAATTGAAGAAAATGTTGATTTTATTATTAAAACAATTGATGGTCAGGTAGTATCAACTCTACCAAATCAAAACTTATTTCAATATTGGTTATTTTATATATCAGGAGTTGAATTAATTAGTGGGTGTTATTTGATAGAAATAGTTAAGACAGAAAGTCGAGTAAAAATTTATAATAATTTGTTAGTTGTTAATAATGGATAATAGAATAATTTTAGAACCTGAAGTTAGAATACCTTTTTTTGTCCTATTACACCAATTAGGTCAAAATGAAACTGAGTTATTATATCTAAAAGATAAATTACCTAAAAATTCTTTATTATTATCAATAAGGGGTCCTCGTGATTGGAAAACTGAAAGAGATGATGGTTATGGATGGTTTGACATATTGGGAAATCAGTTACATAATTTTTCGAAAGAGGATGACATTGAAATGTGTTCAAATTATATTAATACAATTATTGAAGAAACCGTACAAAAATATCCATTACTTGACGACCCAATTTTTATTGGAGCTTCGCAAGGTGGTGTTGTGGCATTACATGCATGTGTTGACCATAAAATAAAGTGCAAAGCGGTTGTATCTTTATTAGGGTTTTATGAGTTTAAACTCAATAATAATCAATTAAGTAACATACCTATTTTAATGATAAATGGTGAACTTGATAACGTTATACCGTATGACTGGGTTGAAATAAGTAAAACACATTTAAAACCCAAAAACAAAAATGTTACAGATATTTTTTTAAAATCTGGTCACCAAATAACAGAAGAAATGATTGATATTTCTATGTTATGGATACACAAATTACTCTAATAAACTAAATTTATTTTATGATAGAAAATACACATTTATGGAAAGCCGACAGAGGGACTTATTTTGACCGAAATGTTAATATAATTTCTTGGAGTGATGAATATAAAATCCATGTTGGAAAATATTGTTCAATCGGAAGAGATTGTAATTTCTTTTTACATGCAAATCACAGACCTGATTGGATAACAACAAGTTCTCAATTATGGGGACCAGTTACACCTGAAATCGCAACTATGCACATGGAAATGGGACACCCATCTTGTAAAGGTAATATTGAGATTGGAAGTGATGTTTGGATTGGTGCAAAATCAACGATAATGTCAGGGGTTAAAATTGGTCATGGAGCAATTGTTGCGGCAGGTGCGTTAGTAACCAAAGACGTTGAACCTTATTCAGTTGTTGGAGGAAATCCTGCAAAACATTTAAAGTACCGATTCACAGAGCAACAGATTGAAGATTTGTTAAACATTTCTTGGTGGGATTGGGAAGAAAATAAAATTAAAGAAGAGGCCATGATTTTATGGAGTCAAGATATAAATTTTTTCATAGAAAAACATAAAAAATGATTACAGTTACATATAACTCAGAAGGTATTAAAGTTAACGTTGGTGAGATTAGTAAGTATAATAAAAACTTACCATTAAGATTGAAAATTAAAAAACACGTAAGTGGTGAGGAACAATGGGCAACCGATTTGAATGATAATTGGTTTGCAACATTCCCAAATACTGAAATGTATGATGTTGAAATATACGACACCAAGGATAAATTAGTTTATAAAAAAGTGTGGGATATTATGGAGCATGGAAATCATTTCTATAAGTCTTTATGGATGTTTAACAAGGGTATTTTGTCTAATGGTAAATTCCCAAAGGGATTGGTTGTTGGAACTCACGATGGTGAATTTGGGGAATGGGTTCCAATAGTTCAAAAACGTGAATGTAATGTTGTGTTAGTTGAAGCGTCAGATAAACAATATAATAAATTAAAAAACAATTACAAAAATAATTCAATGGTTAAAACCGTTCAAAATTTAGTTACAGTAAATGGAGGAGAAGTTGAGTTCTTTGAAGGTGGCGAGGGATATACAAATACCGTAGTTGAAAATGTTATTAGACATTGGGAAACAGAAGAAATTAATTCAACAAAAAAAGATTCAATTAGTATTACAGATTTAATCTTAACTGAATGTGATGGACACATCGATTGGTTACACCTTGATGTTGAAGGTTTAGACGCTCAATTAATTATGGGAATCGATGAATCAAAAGTTAAATTACCTAATTTTATTATATTCGAAGATTACAATTTATCCGATGAAAAAAAGATTGAAATATACTCTTGGTTTCATGAAAAAGGATATAAAACATATTCCGAAGGTGGAATTTGTGAGGCGGTAAAATAAGTTATGATATATAATCCAAAAATATACGTAGATAAAAGTCCCGTTCATGGTTGGGGGGTCTTTGCAAAGGAAGATATTATGGAAGGTGAAGTGTTTGAAGAATGCCCTGTCTTAACTTTACCAATAGAAAAGGGAGAAGTAACTTCTTTATTAATTGATTATAGATTTAATTGGCCACAAGGTGGTGAATGGGATGAACAAGTATTTCCTTTAGGTTACGGTGGTCTATATAATCATAGTGAAAATGCTAACGCCTATTGGGTATCAAACCTTGAAAATAAAACATTTCAATTTATTTCCCATAGAGAAATAAAGAAAGGTGATGAGATATTCACATGGTATGGTGATGTTAGTTATTGGAATGACGGTAGAAATCACACATCAATAGGTTAACTACTTTTTATCCTTAATTTTATTAAAAGTGTCCATCAATTTAAGACTATCTTGATAGTTTTTTTCAATGCGACTCAATTCTTTTTCGTCGACAACATACTCTAAAGCATTATTGTATGATTCTTCAGCTTCCTTGATTATTTTTTCTATTGTCTTAATAAGTTTCATCTAATATAAATATAGTTGAGTGGTGTGTTTATTTATCTTTTGATATTTCTATTTTTAATTTG
>Ga0209190_1002010_pt1 | contig 13928 bp, 17 predicted proteins | sample M_140205_XF_Meta_FD_187315 | JGI IMG/M metagenome (GOLD analysis project Ga0209190, IMG submission 187315) | Freshwater microbial communities from Lake Montjoie, Canada to study carbon cycling - M_140205_XF_MetaG (SPAdes) (version 2) | ecosystem: Environmental > Aquatic > Freshwater > Lake... | reverse complement strand
CTGCCCCAAAGCTTAAAAGATGCAGATCAAGTATTTTGTTATGGTGAAAAATTAGGTTGGAATGCAGAAGAGACTTTAGCGCCTATTAAAGATAAATCCTTTGTAGGGCTCGAGATGAAAACTTTTATCGAGGCTATTTTAAAAGAGGCAAAATGGGGCGACCATATTCTCGTCATGAGTAATGGCAGCTTTAATGGCATTCATCAAGCTCTATTAAAGAGACTAGCTTAAAATTATGACTATGGACGAGAGTTTATATGCGAATAATATTCTCAAGCTTTCAATTCTCTTGTCGTTTGTATTGCATTTTCTTGCAATTCAACTCATACACTTTGAGCCTAAAAAACCCATTCAAAACAGGTTTTCACAAATTGAAGTAGTTTTAACAAATTCAAAAGATAATCGTCAGGTCGATGCGGATGTCTTAGGGCAAAGTAATTCAAATAAAGGCGGCACTATAGAAAAAGATATACATAAAAAAACTCCACTTCCTATCGTCACTGAAAATAAGAATACATTTCAATTAAACAATCGTGGCGATCAGCCTATACCTGGAAAAGCCTCAAGTTCTTCACAAGAAAAAATTGTAAAAAAAGATATACAACTTTTTAATGAACCAAAGGCGGTTCAGCAACCTAAAGAATCTGCAGTAATCAATAAGTCGATTAGCAAAGAAGACGTCTTAGCAAGTGCAAGTGAAATCAGTGCTTCAGATGCCGCACTTTCAAATCAAACTTCTAATTTCGAAAAACAGCCTAGACGAAAATATATTGGCGCTCGCACTAAAGAATATAAATATGCACTTTATGCTGAAGCATGGCGACAAAAAGTAGAAACATTAGGTAATATGAATTATCCAGAAGAAGCACGCGAAAAGAAATTTTCAGGCCAATTGAGAATGACGGTTTCTTTAAAGCCGGATGGTAGAATTGATAGTATAGAAATCAATCAAAGTTCAGGATTTAAAATCTTGGATGAAGCTGCTAAAAAAATTGTAGAATTAGGCGCGCCTTATGCCACATTTCCTGAAGATATCAGAAAGGAAGTCGATATTTTGAGCATTACAAGAACATGGACTTTTACAAAAGATGAAACTTTGTCCTCCCAATAAATGAATCATTACAAACATCATATTTTCTTTTGTCTAAATCAGCGAGAGGATGGAGAGGCTTGTTGCTCGGATAAAGGCTCTGAAGCCATGTTTATGTACATGAAGTCAAAAATTAAATCACTTAATTTAAATGGCGTATCTAAATCGAGGGTCAATCGTGCAGGTTGTTTTGATCGTTGTGGTGAAGGGCCTTTACTTGTAATTTATCCTGAAGCTACTTGGTATAACTTTATAGATGAACAAGATATCGATGAAATTATTGAAAGCCATATTCAACAAGGGAAAATAGTGACACGTTTATTAGCTTAAAGATTGATTCAGTAACCTAATAAGCTCTTTTTTTTCTTCTGCTGATATAGCTTGACGCAAGCCTTCTCTTAATTTTTCTCCCCAATGTGAATTTGGAAAGTGTGCATCCTCTTTGAAGCGAGGAACAACATGCCAATGGATATGGGGTGTTTTGTTACCTAAGCTTGCTAAGTTAATTTTTTCAGGCTTAAAAATGACTTTTAGAATTTCTTCCACCTTAAATACACAAGCCATGATTTTAGATCGAAGCACTTCATCTAAATCAGTCATTTCTTTTTTGTGCTCGATCAATTCAATACGACAATAACCCCTGAAATCTTCTTGGTCTAAAAGTACGACGCGAAGTATGTTATCACTCCAAATAATTTCACCTTCAATGTGTTCACAAATCGCGCAAGATATCATTTATGAGACCAGAAGCATTCGATCCAGTGTGAGTTTGGCTAACTTTGCTTCATGATCAGGCACTTTAATGATATTCACGGGTTCGTGATTTACAATATTTTCTAAACACCATGCAAGGTGTTGAGGGTCGATACGCGCCATCGTTGAACATTCACAAATCACATGTGACATAAATTGTACAAGTTTATTTTCAGACTTCATTTGATTAGCGAGACGGTTTACTAAATTCAGCTCAGTTCCTACTAACCATTTAGTGTCATGAGGGGCTCCAGTGACTGTTTTTAAAATATATTCAGTCGATCCTACATAATCTGAATGAGAACAGACCTCAAAAGGACATTCGGGGTGAGAGATCACTTTGCCATCAGGATGCTCTTCTCTAAAGCGTTCAATATTTTGAAGGCGAAACATCTGATGAACAGCACAATGACCCTTCCATAAAAAAATCTTAGCTTTTTTGATTTGTATTTCACTAAGCCCCCCAAGAGGAAGGTCAGGATCCCACACAGGCATCTGATCAAGAGGAATACCCATCTTGTGGCCACTCCATCGACCTAAATTTTGGTCTGGAAAAAATAAAACTTTTTCACGTTGTTTAAATGACCATTCAATAATTTTGGTTGCATTCGTTGAAGTGCAAACAATACCACCATGTTCCCCACAAAAAGCTTTGAGATCTGCTGCAGAATTAATATAGGTAACAGGGGTGACTACTTCATCGAATGCAAGGACTTTCGAAAGTTCACGATAACTTCTTTCCACTTTGCTTAAATTAGCCATATCTGCCATCGAGCAGCCGGCAGCAAGATCTGGGAGGACTGTAATTTGATCAGGTCTCGATAAAATATTTGCAACCTCAGCCATGAAATGAACACCTAAAAATACAATATATTTAGCATCAAGCGTGTTAACCGCACGAGAAAGTTTTAGCGAGTCACCGGTATAGTCTGCATGGCGATAGACAGATTCATGTTGATAGTGGTGACCTAAGATCACTAAGTCTTTACCAAGTTTATTTTTGGCCGCAATAATTCTTTGTTGGCAATCTTCATCACTGATAGACTCGAACGTATTAAATTTAATTTGAGCAACTTGCATAGATCGTCTATTTTACAGTTTTAGTTGATGAATTTTGGCTAATTTTTTAATCGCTTCAACATTGGTCCAAGAGAAAACTTTATCCATCGCATCTTGCCAATCGACCCATAGATATTGAACATGCTCTGATAATTGAATGGGCATCTCAGATGGAAGTTTCAATCCAAAAATATGCTCAATATTGTGGGTGGTATCAGGAGCATAACGATATCGCCAATGCGCATAAATTTCATATACGTGAGAAAGTTGCCAATCTTCAAGTTCATATTGGTTTGCATCGATCCCAGTTTCTTCAAACACCTCTCTTAGAGCAGCATCTTGTGGCGTTTCATTGTCTTCCAAACTTCCTGTGACAGATTGCCAAAAGCCTTTTTTATCAGCTCGCTCCATGAGTAGCACTTTAAAGTCTTCCGTATAAATTAGTACAAGAGATGAAATAGGTTTTTTGAAAGCCATATTTTAAATTTTAGGCAATTTAAAAATGATATTTTCCTCAACGCCTGGGAGCTCAGTGATCCCAGCTTTTGTAAGCACTTCAATTTTATTTATAATATTTATCACGCTTATCTCAGGAGCTGAAGCGCCCGCTGAAATGCCAATATTTTTTTTATTAAGTAACCAAGATAATTGCAGTGCATCCTCATGATCAATCAAATAAGCCTCAACCCCTTCTCTTAAAGCTAACTCTTTAAGTCGATTTGAATTAGAACTATTGTGAGAACCTACAATAATAATGAGATCACAGAGGCTGCTTATTTCTTTCACTGCATCTTGTCTATTTTGTGTGGCATAGCAAATGTCATCGCTTTTAGGACCTTGAATATTTGGGTATTTCGTTTTTAATGCTTCAATCATCGCTTTGGTATCATCAATGGAAAGTGTAGTTTGCGTGACATAAGCCATATTGTCTGGATGATCAACAGTTAAATATTTAATATCTTCGATCGTCTCGATTAAGAACATTTTGCGATTTGTATGATGTTTTTCGATTTGGCCTAAAGTGCCTTCCACTTCGGGATGACCTTGATGCCCGATCATAATAATATCCATGCCTTGATTAAGCATTTTATTCACTTCGACGTGCACTTTAGTCACCAATGGGCAAGTGGCATCGATAGGAATGAGTTCTCGAGATTTGGCTTCTTCACGAATCGCTTTTGAGATACCATGCGCACTAAAAATCACATGGGCGCCCTTAGGCACATCCTTAAGGTCTTCAATAAAAATAGCGCCTTTTGTTTTTAAATCGTTGATGACATATTGGTTATGAACAACTTCATGTCGCACATAGATAGGTTTTCCATATTGAGATAATGCTTCTTCGACGATTTGAATCGCGCGATCCACACCTGCACAAAAGCCACGAGGATTAGCTAAAAGGATGTTGATTTTATCTGCCATAAGTTGATATTTTAGGTGGTTTGATAGTCACGACTTTTTATTTTATTCTTGATTGTCCATGTATAATCCGTTTTATTCAAGATGGGCACCTAAATCTTATGAAAAATACAGCGACCTTATTAATTACATGTCCTGATACTAAAGGTATTGTGGCAGCTATCGCAGATTTTTTATATCAACATAATGCAAATATTTTACATGCAGACCAACACCAAGATGCAGAAAATAATCTTTTTCTCATGCGAGTGGAATGGGATCTCAAAGACTTTTCTCTAGATGAAGCCTCTTTTGCGAAAGCTTTTGAGAGTATCGCAAAAACTTATAAGATGACATGGGAATTAAAACTTTCCAAAGACAAACCGCGTATGGCCATTATGGTATCGCAATATGATCATTGTTTAGCAGATTTACTTCATCGCCATAAGAATAATGAGCTTCAGTGTGATATCCCCCTCATTATTAGTAATCATTTAGATACTCAAAAGCTTGCTGAATTTTATGGCATTCCCTTTTTTCATATCCCTGTAGAAAAAGACAAAAAAACAGAAGCTGAAATTCAACAATTCGCATTATTTGATAAATACAAAGTAGACTTCATAGTGCTTGCGCGTTATATGCAAATCTTAAGCGAGGATTTTGTAAGGCGTTATCCAAAGCGTGTGATTAACATTCATCATTCTTTCTTGCCCGCTTTTATTGGTGCAAGACCGTATCATCGCGCGTTTGAACGAGGTGTTAAATTGATTGGGGCTACAAGTCACTATGTGACAGAGGTATTAGATGAAGGCCCGATTATTGAGCAAGATATCGATCGCATTTCCCATCGTGATCAAGTTGAAGATCTTATTCAAAAAGGTAGAGATTTAGAGCGTATCGTTTTATCTAAAGCAGTGCGCTGGCATATCGAGAGCCGCATTCTCATTTATTCGAATAAAACCGTTATTTTTAATTAAAGTGGCAGTTTTTTTTCGAGCTTGAATAAATCACTCGATTTTTCACGTGCTCTAATTTCAAAGAGCTTATCTTGATCTACCATGACTTCAGCAGCCCGCCCGCGAGAATTATAATTTGAACTCATACTCATACCATAAGCCCCGGCCGACATAATACAAACTAAATCATTTTCTTTTAATTTTAATGATCGATTTTTTGCAATAAAGTCACCGCTCTCACATACAGGGCCAACGATATCAAATACTTGTAATTTCGCTTCATGCTCATGCACCACTTTAATCTCATGATAAGCATCATATAACATAGGTCGCATGAGATCATTCATCGCAGCATCAATGATGGCAAAATGTTTAACATCATTTTGTTTTAAATATTCGACTTTAGATAAAAGCACACCCGCATTGCCCACAAGCGCTCGGCCAGGTTCGAAAATAATTTTGATATTGAGATCTTTAATCTTACTTAAGATTTCTTTAGTGTAGATTTCAAAGTCAGGCGGAGATTCATCTTGGTAACAAATACCAATGCCACCACCAATATCAATATGACTTAAATGAATATCATTTTTTTTGAGAAGGCCTACAAGCGAAAGAACTCGGTCTAATGAATCTAAAAAAGGTTTCAGTTCTGTGATCTGTGAGCCAATATGACAATCAATACCTTTAATTTCAATATGACTCATGCTTTTTGCCTCAATATAAAGAGGCATTGCCTGATTAAAGTCGACACCAAATTTATTGTCTTTTAATCCCGTTGAAATATAAGGATGTGTCTTAGCATCGACATCAGGGTTTACACGAATTGAAATAGACGCTTTAACATTTAATTTTTTTGCCACTTCTTGAATGCGAAGAAGCTCACTTCGTGATTCTGCATTGAAACATAAAATATTAGCTTTTAAAGCCAATTCAATTTCAGGTTCGGTTTTACCCACGCCTGAAAATACAATTTTTTGTGGATCGCCACCTGCATAAATCACGCGCTCAAGTTCGCCGCCTGACACAATATCAAAACCAGCGCCTAAGCTTGCAAATAGATTGAGAATCGCAATGTTCGAATTGGATTTTACTGCAAAACATATAAGGTGATCGGACTTGAGAAGGCCTTGTTTAAAAGACTCAAAAGTTTTAATCAGTGTATTTTTTGAATAAATATAAGTGGGGGTACCAAATTGCTTTGCAATGGCTTCAAGCGAAACACCTTCCGCAAAAAGTACACCCTGGTCGCTATGAATGAATGACGTTTGAGCCATTATTTACTTTTTCTCAGGTGCAGTATCTTGTGGATATTTTTTCTCAGGAATATATAAAGGGCCTTTGGTGCCGCATCCTACGAGATTAAGGATTAAGAAGGCGCTTATATAAATACATAGATATTTTTTCATGATGTCTATACCTTGTTTGACTTTGTTTATTTTAGCATCATCTTGATGTGTTATATGGAATTGTGATGCTTAAGTAAGCGGTATGTAATCCATCCGTTTATCAAACCGAATATCAAAGCTGCTGCACTATAAATTGGAATAAGATAATAGATGCTGGCGTGAGGAATGAGCCACAGACGAACAAGTAAGAGTTGCCCTGTGATATGAGCAAACGAAGAGAGCACAGACAGACCCATAGGACTAAAAAATCTAGATGGTAATTTGATTGAAAAATATAAAGTAAGAAGGCTTAGTAATGATCCCGCAAGACTTAACATAAATGTAGGGCTTAAAAATTGTCCTAATATGAGGCTTGTGGCAAAAACCCTTAAAATACTCACCCATATTGCTGTTCTGAAATTAAATCGATACATTGCATAAAGTGTAATGATATTGGCGATACCAGGCTTAACCCCAGGCATAGGTGAAGGCAATACCGATTCAATAAGACTCAGCCCTATAGCAATAGCGCTTAATTGGGCAATTTGATGGTCAAGTAAGGTGGTTTTAATTTTAATAATTGAGCGAGTCATAAACTTTCGTTTTGCCTAATACTTCAATACTGACTTCATTGGGTATACAGATAAGCATTTGTCCGGTGAAATGTATCCAGCCTTGTTGAACGCAATATTGATTTTTACATGGAGATCTTGCAAAGCGAACGCGACCCTCTTTAATTTCAATAATACTTTCGCCCTCTTTACCTATCAGGCTCATTTCTTTATTTTGAAATAAACTAAAATTCCCATAAGTTTTTCCTTGAAAATTAACTTGAACAACACTGCCAGTTTCAAAATGCCAAAAAGTTTTAAAAGCAAAAATAATGAAGATAAGACTTATAAGAATAATAAGACTGTCCCCAAGAAAAAATTTAGAGCGTAATTTCAATTTGGTTCTTTTTTTGTATAGAAGGATCTAAAAATTGAATTTTATCAGCCATCTTTTGAGTCATTGAGATGCGCTTGTCTTCCATAATGAGGTAATGATGTATATTAAGTTTTTGTGCCATCATTGGCCGATCTTCTTTTTTGCTCATAAAAAGTGGCTTAGATAATACGTCGGATAAAGTGCCTACATTTTGAGATGGCTCTATTAGCACTGTCACTGAATAAACGCCCTGAGCCGGATAACCTGTAAAAGGATTAATTAGATGACAATAACGCACACCATCATTGATAAAGTAACGTTGATAATCACCTGACGTTCCAATCGCCCATCCATCTGGTAAATCAAGCTTCGCAATGGCTTGCGCACCCCTAGGGTCTTGAATGCCAACACGCCAAGGCTTATTTCCATGTTGGCCAACAGCTATAATATTTCCACCAATATTAATAAGTGCATTTTTAATATGATGCTCATGAAGAATTTTGTTTGCCCGGTCGAGTGCATAACCCTTCGCATATCCACCAAGATCAATTTTAACGTGCGGATTAATACTCTTAATAGTTGACCCTGAAATACGAAGCTGATCTAAGGATGGGCTTTTTTCAACAAGTGTTTTAATTTTTGATTGGTCTGGATGTATTGCATTAAATTCATCTTGGTGAAATCCCCAATACTCAATGAGCTCACCTATGGCAGGATTAAAAAGATGATTAGAATCATCTTCAAAAGATTTTGCATTTTTTAAAATTTCAATGAGTTCGGCTGAAGCGTTTTTATAAGGCTTATTTTTTGAAATAGCATCATTGAGATTTGTCAGATCACTTTTTTTCCAAGCATGAAGCGAGTTATGAAGTCTTGTAAATTCATCAAGGATAGCTTTTGTAGTGTCTTCAGCTGTTTTTTCATTTTCGCCATAGATCGAAATGTCAACAATGGTTCCAAATACATAATGTTTAGATTGATATAAAGATTTATCAGAACAAGATTGCAAAAAAATAAATACAAAAAAAACGAAAAAAAACTTACTAAAGCGCATTGATAATAAGTTCTGCAGGATTTTGTTTTGTTTGCTCAAAAAGTTCCACAATACCAGTTGGGCTAGTCACATTAATTTCTGTTAAATAATCACCAATGACATCAATTCCAACAAAATGGAGCCCCTCGTTTAAGAGTTTTTTCCCTACAATAGTTGCAATCTCACTATCTCTCTTTGATAAAGGTTGTGCGATACCTTGACCACCCGATGCAAGGTTACCCCGTGTTTCACCTTCCATGGGAATACGGGCTAGCGCATATGGGAATGGTATCCCTTCAATGATCACAATACGTTTGTCACCCAATGAAATCTCTGGAATATATTGCTGTGCCATAATCATTTGATGGCCATGGTTAGTCATAATTTCTAAAATGACATTAAGATTTTTCTCAAATTCACTGACTCGAAAAATATTCTTACCTCCCATACCATCGAGTGGCTTCAGAATAATATCGCCATGTTCTTTAAAAAATTTTTTCACAATGTCTGAATTGGCTGTGACCAATGTTTTAGGAATGAGCCTGTCAAATTGGAGTATCGATATTTTTTCATTCCAACTTCGAATGGAGGAAGGCTTGTTAAACACTTTCACATTTGATTTTTCAGCAATATCTAATAAGTAGGTCGTATGAAGATAAGCCTGATCGACTGGTGGATCTTTTCTCATGAAGAGTGCATTAAAAAATGAAACTGGATGTATTTCATAGGTTTTGGCATGAACAGGGAAAATAGCCAATTCAAAGCGATGTGTTCTACAAAATAATTGATTGGCATCAATATATAGCTCGTGTTGTAAACAAAAATAAACTTCATGATTTTGTCGAATAGCCTCCTTCATTAAAGCCAAAGTTGAATCTTTCTTTAATTGAAGTGACTCAGGGGGGTCGATGATAAAAAGAATAGGCATAATTTATGATTGATTCATCGGATCATAAGTTTCAAGCTCAATGGATGCTGCAAGAAGAGCTAATCTTGCAATGACGCCATAAGCATAGAATCGATTAGGTGTTGAAAGTGGCGATTCATCAATTTCAGGAGTCGAGCAAGAAGTTTCAAAGGCTAAAGGGACGAAATGCATGCCAGGAGCATTAAGATTCTCATCTTTACCTCGTGTCGTATGGACCCGATAAAAGCCACCAATGACAAAATGATCTATCATGTAGACGACAGGCTCTGCGACGGCTTCATTAATACATTCTTCAGAATAGACCCCTTCTTGAATAATGACTTCTGATACTGCAAGACCTTCTTTCACCACAGACATTTTATTACGTGATTTTCTATTTAAATTTCTTAATTCATCACCATGTTTTACTGTCATGATACCCATGCCATAGGTGCCAGCATCTGCTTTGACAATCACAAAAGGCTCATGCTTAATGCCATATTCTTTATATTTGAGTTGAATCTTATTTAAGATTTGATCTACCTTCTCTGCAAGCTCATCTTCACCTTGTCTCTCATGAAAATCAACATGACTTGCATGATCAAAATAAGGATTGATAAGCCAAGGGTCTACTTTAATAAATGTAGCGAATGATTTGACGACTTCATCATAAGCTTTAAAGTGTTGTGATTTTCTGCGTGTTGCCCATCCTGCATGAAGAGGAGGAATTAGGTTCTGCTCTAGGTTTTGTAATATCTCTGGAATGCCAGCAGATAAATCATTGTTAAGTAATATGGCACAAGTATCAAAATTACCAAGTGCTTTATTCTCAAGCACCAATCTATTTTTAATGCGCTTTAAAGGTTCAATGAGTAAAGATTTATTATCCTCAACTGGAATAGATATGGGCTCTAGAATTGTTTCATCTAAACTGCCAATCCGCACATCCAGACCTGATTTTTTTAAAATATTTTGTAATGCAAATAAATTCTTTAAGTAGTAAATATTACGCGTGTGGTTCTCAGGAATAATTAAAAGACGATGCGCTTCAGGACATACTTTTTCAATTGCTACCATAGCTGCTTGGACAGAAAGGGATAAAAAATCCGGATTTAAATTATTAAATCCTCCAGGGAAAAGATTGGTATCGACAGGCGCTAATTTAAATCCTGAATTTCTTAAATCCACAGACGCATAGAAAGGCGACGCATGCTCTAACCATTGCGTTCTAAACCAATGTTCAATATTTGCCATCTCACAAATGAGATGTTTTTCTAAGGAAAGTAAAGGGCCGGTAAGTGCTGTTTTTAAATGTGGCACCATTTAAACATTTACCCCATGTGCTTGAAGGTCGGCATGATAACTGCTTCTCACCATAGGCGCACTTGCTACTGATGAAAATGCCAAATGTTCTGCTTCCTCTTTTAGAAAATCAAATTCTTTTGGATCTGCATACCGATCCACAGGAAGGTGATGAGCGCTTGGTTGTAAATATTGTCCCAGAGTCAACATTTCAACTTTGTGAGCTCTTAAGTCTTTCATCACTTCAATAATTTCAGTGTTTGTTTCGCCAAGCCCTAACATAAGACCTGATTTGGTCGGTACATCAGGAAACTTTAATTTGAAATTCAACAATAGATTGAGTGAATGCTGATAGTCCGATCCCGGACGTGCTTTTTTATAGAGCCTTGGAATAGTCTCAAGGTTGTGATTAAAGACATCAGGTGGCATCAAACTTAAAATATCTAGCGCTTTATCAAGACGACCTCTAAAGTCGGGCACTAAAATTTCAATTTTAGTGTTGGGTGACGTGCTGCGAATTTCTTTAATACAATCGACAAAATGTTGCGCACCACCATCGCGCAAATCATCACGATCTACACTTGTAATTACCACATATTTCAAATTGAGCTCCCGAATGGTTTGAGCAAGCTTTCGGGGCTCATCAGTATCAGGTGGAAATGGTCTGCCGTGACCAACATCACAGAATGGGCAGCGTCTCGTACAAAGATCACCTAGGATCATAAATGTAGCAGTTCCCTGACTAAAGCACTCACCGATATTAGGGCAGCTAGCTTCTTCACATACGCTATGAAGATTATTTTTTCTCAAAATTGATTTAATTTCATTGAATCGACGACTTTGAGGTAGCTGCATTTTGATCCAGCGCGGCTTGGATTTAAGAGGGGCTTCGATAATTTTAATAGGAATCTTAGACGTTTTATCGAAGTCAGTTTCTTTAATGCCTATAGGTTTTGAAATAAGAGATTTCATGACTTTAAATTCAGTAGTTGCTGCTTAATATCTTTCGCAATTTCTAAGCCTATACTTTTAATCGATAAGCTATCTGTAAATGTTTTTAATTGTGTCATTTGTAAATCTTTATAGCCACAAGGATCAATGGCTTCAAAAGGCGATAAATCCATATCAATATTCATACTTAAACCGTGATATGAGGCTTGGTTTTTGATGCGCAAGCCTAAGGAAGCAATTTTTTTGTTTCCAATATATACCCCAGGCGCTTCTATTTTAGCACTGGCTTTGATGTCACGATGTGATAAAAAATTAATAATACTTTTTTCGATGAGCGTGACAAAAGACCTGATATTGAGATGATACCGCTTAAAATCAATCAGGGTGTAGACGATCAGCTGACCTCGGCCGTGATAGGTAATTTTTCCACCGCGATCTACCGCAAGGACTGGGATATCTTCCCTTAAAGGCCGTTTGAAATCTTTTCGATTTAAACCTAATGTATAAATAGCCTCGTGCTCAGTAATCCATATTTCATCTCGTGTGGAATCATTTCTTTTGGAAGTAAAAATTTTCATCTCATTCCATGTCGATTCATAGAGTGTCATGCCAAGATATTTCACATCGATAGACATAAATCTTAAAGAACGACTTTAATCATCGGATGCGTTGAAAGTGATCGATAAATATCATCTAATTCAGGTTTACTTGTCACATAAACAAAACAAGTAAGGCTGATATATCTGCCTTCGCTGCTTCCTTTCATCTCGATGGTGCTCGGATCAAAACTTTTATTATTTTGTTTGATGAGCTTAATCACGGTCGATGTAAATTCTTCATGTACTTTTCCCATAACCTTAATTGGAAAATGACAGGGAAATTCAATGAGCGTTTCGGGGGATGTTTTTTGAGCTGACACTTAAATTATTCTTTGCTGAGTATAAAAATACTAATTTTTATTTTTGATTTAATGAGATCTGAAATACGAGTTGCCTCATCTTTTGAATTGAAAGGCCCTATCACGACATGGAATAAATCTTCTGAGAATTGTTTTTTTGATGGCGGTGAATTCTCAAGCTTCATATCAGTAAGTTGTTTTAATAAAAGGTCTGCATTTTTTTCATTTTTAAAAGCTCCTGCTTGAATAAAGATTGCATCAGATGGTTCTAAAATATCTACAGATTTTGTTTGAACAGAGACCACTTCTTTTTCTTTAAATTTTTCCGTGATAGCATCGGGCATTTTTTTGAGGGCACTAAATTGTCTTGGATCAATCAGCTCTACCTCGACGGGACCACTCCCTTTGTCAGACAATCTTAATTTGTAAGCTGCAGCAAATGACAAATCAATGACACGATCTTTTTTAAATGGACCTCGATCATTAATTCTAACAATGACACTTTTGCCATTTTCAGTATTTGTTACACGCACATAACACGGTATAGGGAGTGTGGTATGCGCACCTGTCATACTATACATATCGTAAAACTCACCAACGGATGTTTTTTTCCCGTGATAACGCTTGCCATACCAAGAGGCAATTCCTTTTTCTTTATAGGGGTAGAAAGAAGTCATAGGAGTATATTTATTATCAAGTGCTATATAAGGTTGATTTGCACGAACATTAAAAGGCTCAACTTTAGGTATCGCGTCAGGAATGGCATCCATATTTTCAGGAGGTCGATCGCCTGGCCCATCATCCAAATAATAACCACCCCCTTTTTTTGGAGGTACAGATACACTTTCATTTTTTAAAGAAGGCCCGCTAGCGCACCCTGTTAACATTGAAAGAAGAAGTAATATTAGAAAATAAACTCTAGACATTAAGATGACCCTACAAGTTCTTTATGTGCATGCACACTCATTAATATACCAAAGCTTATTAAAATAATCGTCATGGATGTGCCGCCAAAACTAATGAGAGGGAGAGGTACGCCCACGACAGGCATGATGCCGCTTACCATCGCAATATTAATAAAGATATAAGTAAAGAAAGTGAGTCCAATATTCGCAGCCAGAAGCCTTGTAAATGTATTTTTGGCTTGTGAGGCAATCATAAGACTTCGGCCAATAATAAACGCAAAGAGAGTAAGTAATAATAAATTACCTAAAAGACCAAACTCCTCACTAAAGACTGCAAAAATAAAATCAGTCGTTCGTTCAGAGA
>Ga0209190_1002009_pt1 | contig 13931 bp, 14 predicted proteins | sample M_140205_XF_Meta_FD_187315 | JGI IMG/M metagenome (GOLD analysis project Ga0209190, IMG submission 187315) | Freshwater microbial communities from Lake Montjoie, Canada to study carbon cycling - M_140205_XF_MetaG (SPAdes) (version 2) | ecosystem: Environmental > Aquatic > Freshwater > Lake... | reverse complement strand
ATTCTAGTAAAAAATATGATCCTCAAAATAATGTTTATAACAGTAGTAATGAATGTAGAAAGTTTTGTCATCCAGCAATTCCTGATGTAAATTCTACATTTAATATTTATAAAAAAAATGGATTCAGAACACTATCTGATTATGATGATCCTGAAACAACCTCTCCTGTTGAACAATCCACATACTGTAATGAAAACTTACAATTACTTCCTTTATCTTATTCTTGCAATTCTAATTGTAACCCTGTATATAAATCAATAGATAATATTACTTCTTTTAATACACGTAATGACTGTGTATCAAATTGTTATAACGAAAATGAAAATGAAAGTGAAAATGAAAGTGAAAATGAAAGTGAAAATGAAAGTGAAAATATAATTCGTACAATACCTGTTAGTTACAATTTTAAATTAAAACCATTGTTATCATATAATAATTAATACTATAAAAAGCATATGATAAAAAAAATAATTTAAGACTCATCATCAGAATTTTCTAAAACACAATTTTCTTTTTCTAATAAATCTTTTGATTTGATAAAAATAGAAATTTTACCTAAACTTCCAACAGAGGATTTAAAAAGCAAAGGAAGACCTTTTTTAGTAAAAATTTGAGTATTAATACTCAATCCAGACATTTTTGTTACTCGAGATAATTGTTCAGTGTCAAAAAATTGATTATATTCAACACTATTAGTGTCGTGTTCTTCTTCATCTGAATCACACATTTCACCAAAATCAACATGTCTTTTCATTACTCCTCCTGCATTACATATAAATTTAATATGAAAATTTTTAGCAACTACATTTACACTATTTCCGATGTGAGCCATATCTTTGCACATCTTCTGATACTCCGAACTAGGAACAATTATAGGTTTTCCATATCCAGTTGGTATATCTATATCTAATGTTTGTATTACTTGTATTTTAATAAAAGATGTTGTAATTCTGTTATTTTCTTTAGGAATAACTTTTATTCCCAAATCTGTAGGAGATTCATCATCAATAAATAATTGCATTGAATCTTTTTTCTTAATAGACTTAAGCATCTTATGAAAATGATTTAAATTAATTCCAATAAAAAGTTTATCCTTAGATTTAAATTTATACAAAGTAAAATTTTCACTCTCTAAAGAAACTTGAATCAAAATAGTACGATGATGATCCATCATACATAAATTTATACTGTTATTATCTATTTCAAAACAAGCTGTTTTTATGTTATTTTGAAGTAATTCTGCTAAAATTTTAATTGTGTACGCGTTGTTAGTTTTTGCTTTAAAAATTACTGTCATTTAAGAAACGAACTGAAAACTTTAAATTACATTAAAAAATTTTTTAACTCAGTATCAAAATCATTTTAAGTTAGGTAAGGAAAAATACGAAAGGAATTTCATACGATTTATAAAGATTTGAAATTCGTTTCGTATAGGTTTAAAGAAATGAAAATACATATAAAATGACAAATAAACATTTTGTATTATATAATATTCCATTCACGCAAAGAAGTGTTGATAATTTTGTAGATATTACAGCTATATTTATGGCAAAACAAAAAATATTTGCTAATTATTCTAGGATTAAATCAGCAAAAGAAAATTTTAATAGATATGAAAACTCTGTTATAAAGTCAAATAAACATACTTGGTGTGATCCTAGATGTATTAAACCTGTTATTGAATGGTTACTAAAACCTACTATTATTAATTTTTCTACTATTCAAGAAGAATTAGATAAACCATTTTATACTGATGAAATAACAGAAATAATTAAAACAACTAAAATATGTAGTAAATGCCACGAAGAATTATCTTTAGATAATTTTGGTACAAATAAACTTAAAAAAGACAATATTGATGTCAGATGTAAACAATGTTATAAAATTAATAGAGATAAAGATGACAAAAATAAACATAGAGCCTTAGATTATTATGAACAAAATAAGGAAAAATGTATCAAACAAAAATCTGATTGGAATAAAACAAATAAAGACAAAGCTAATGCTACAAATCGTCGTTGTTATGAAAAGAAAAAAACAGAAAAAGAGGAAGAAATTCGTAAACAATCTGAAGAAGAAGCTAAAAATATCATTAGCAATATTACTCTTACAGATAAAAATGATCAACCATACGTTATTATTTCTAGAGAATCTGACGGTTATATTAATGTTACCAATCTTTGTAAAGCAGGTGGTAAAAAATTTAGTCATTGGAATTGTTTGGATAAAACTAAACAGTTTTTGAAGATATTGGAAGAACATGTTAATAGTGAATATCAAAATAATTTGAGTGCAAATAATTCGATTATCGGATGCCCGCCGATCGAATTAACAGACCATACTCTGTTACAAAATAACAAAGTAAAATTAATATTACACCAAACTGGTGGTAACGGACAAAGACATGTATGGGTGCATCCAAAAGTTGCAATAAATATAGCTCAATGGATATCACCAAAATTTGATGTACAAGTTACAATTTGGGTTCATCAATTATTAATAGTAGGTAGTCTTAAATTAACAGATGATAGTAGCGATAAAGATATTATGAATATACAAAAGGATAATATAAAGTATAATAGATTAAAGAAAGAAGGAAACAAAGATGAGGCTGATGAAGTAAAACACGATATAGATAATAGATTATTACAATTAGAAATTAAAAATAAGGAGTTAGAAAATAAATTAAGTTCAACATTGGATGCTTATAATAAACAAAGTAAAACATTAAAAAGACAAAAAAGAATACAATACAATCCTGAAAAAGTCATATATTTATTACAACACAAAGAGTTTAAGAATATGTATAAAGTTGGGATTGCTAATAATTTAACATCACGTATGTCTACATATAATACAGCAGCACCTACAGACTTTGATGTCATATATCACGAATATACAATTTATAATGATATAATAGAAATAATGATAAAGAAGAAATTTATAGAATTTTTATATGTAAATAATAAAGAGTGGTATGAAGTCAATGAAGGACCTGAAATATTAATAAATGGAATTAGAGAAGGAGTTGAATATTTCAAAAATTAACTAATTGTATTTTTAATAGCGCTATACATAAAATATAAAAACAGTCATTTAGAAAATTTAAGTTTTGAAATAACTTTCGTATAGGTTTAAAAATGAATTCTTTTTTGTTATCAAAAAAGAATACAAAATGACAACTAAACATTTTATATTACATAATATTCGATTCACTCAAAGAAGTGCTGATAATTTTGTAGATATTACAGCTATATTTATGGCAAAACAAAAAATATTTGCTAATTATTCTAGGATTAAATCAGCAAAAGAAAATTTTAATAGATATGAAAACTTTGTTATAAAGTCAAATAAACATACTTGGTGTGATCCTAGATGTATTAAACATGTTATTGAATGGTTACTAAAACCTACTAATATTGATTTTTCTACTATTCAAGAAGAATTAGATAAACCATTTCCTACTGATGAAAAACCTAAAAATATCATTAGCAATATTACTATAGATAAAAATGATCAACCATACGCTATTATTTGCAGAGAATCTGATGGTTATATTAATGTTACCAATCTTTGTAAAACAAGTGGAAGATCATTTAGCACATGGTATAGAAATTCAAAAACTAAACCTTTTCTTAACATTCTTTCTTCTAAACTTAATATGAGTGAAGAAGAGTTGATTAATATAATAAAAACAGGTAAAAATAATGAAAGATCAACTTGGACTCATCCATTAGTAGCAACAAATATAGCTAATCGGATTTCAGTAGAATTTTCAGTTGTTGTTTCTTGTTGGATAGAAGAATGGAGAAATACAAGTAAAATAAACAATGATAAATATCTAAAAGAATTGAATAATCTTAATCCCTATGAAAAGGATAGACAAGAAAAAGACATACAACTTAGGTTACAAACCCAATTAAATGGTGAGATAGAAGTAAAAACAAAATTTGGATTTATAGATTTATTAACCGATACAGAAATAATAGAGATAAAAAATGGAAAAAGTTGGAAGCATGGTTTAGGTCAACTATGTGTATTCAAAATTTTACCCTGACCATCAAAAAAGATTACATTTATTTAATATAGAAAAAGATAAAGATATAGAAAAATTATGTAAAAAATTTAATATAAAAATAACATATGAATAACTAATAACGTTTTTTCTGTTAGGACTATATTTTGTTATAAAATAAAGTATAGATAAAATTTAATTGTAAATATTTTAATTTACAATTAAAGTTATAAAAAATTAACTTATAAAAACTTAACTTTATAATAAATGGAAAAAGTTGCATATTTAGAAATTGATGATTTTAACAAAAATGGAACTTTAAAACCTTATGTAAATCAAGGATATTCAACAGTTGTAATGGTTCAAGCAGGATATTGTGGATATTGTACAAAAGCAAAACCTGATTATCAAACATTTGCTAAAAGTGGATTACCTGTTGTAGCTGCATGTATTGTAACTGATGGGTCTGAATCTGAACAAAAAGCAGGTTCAATTGTAAAACAATTGGATCCGTCTTATCAAGGTGTTCCTCATTATATGGGATTTGATAAAAACGGTAGGTTTATTAAAAGTCACCACGGTGGTAGATCTACAACTGATATAATAGAATTTTGTGAGTCTTTTAAGTAAAGTAAAATTTTATATTTTAAAATATAAAATTAATAGAACTTAATAGAACCTAAAAGCAGATTCAGGAGATTTAAATCTAAACTTATTTTTTGCTGATTTACATTCCTGTGATTTTTCACCCCACTCGCCAACTGTTTCTGAACATTTTGTACTTATGGTTTTATCACTTGTCGAAAGACGTGCTGCTTCCCAAGGTAAACCACATCTTAATGCGTCCTTTACACATGGGGCATTTTTTCCCCATCCTTTTCGTCCAAATTCGGTGTTAGTTCCGCAATAATAAGGAGTTTCTTTTGGACATTTACTAATAACTTCAAAACTAGCTTTTGCTTGTGGACTTGGTCCTCCAGGACCTCCAGGAAATCGCGGAGATCCTTGTATTGTAAACCCTGAATTTCCAGGACCTGCTGGAGGACCTCCAGCAGGTCCTGCTGATGTACCAAAACTTATAAGTGATGTAACGAAAGTATTAAATACTGCAGTACCTGACATAATAGCTATGGTAATAAGCAAATAAAGAAACCGTGACATTAAATCAATAATTACCGGTAATGCTGTTTCAGATGTAGTATATATAACCTTTCCAATAAGGCGTCCAGCTGACTCAAGATTATTTGTTAATTGTTCACGTGTAGGAAGTATATTTTGTATTACATTAGATAAAGCTCTACCAGTATTCATTGTTCTACTGCCTATATTACATACAACCATTATACCACTAGTAGCCAAAAAATATACAAACGTTCTTACATAAGTTATCATTAATTCAGGTGAAGGTAAATTATTATGAGAATGAGTTATAATAGCTTCCATAGCTCTTACACATCTTAAAGGTTTATTACTTGATAATTTAGCAAATATTTTTTCTGGTACTAACATATTAGACTTTAATGATAACTGAGGTGTCATGTTATAGTAACTATCTACCCACGTTTTTAAGTATTTTTGATACTTAATCATCACTTTTGCAACAAGTTGCGACGATTTTAACTGATTTAGATCTGCTGACATTTGATTTTTTAAAACACCTACTAAATTGTTTGGTGATATGATGTTTATTTGATTCATTACGTTGGGATTAGTTGATGGGTCTATAATAATATTATTATTATACCCGCTACTTTGACTTTTTGACATTTTTGTATCTGTATATGTGATCTTAGATTCGTCGTCACTGTCGTCAGGTCCAATTACAGAATCAATAACAGGTTCGTTTGAAGAATCTTCAGATTCTGAAGATTCTTCAGATTCTGAAGATTCTTCATTACTAGAATCAGATGGTCCAATTGGACCATCTGATTCTTCATCACTAGAATCAGATGATCCAATTGTAGATGATTTAGATGAATCATCTATTTCATTGATATTTGACATATCTAATGTAAAATTTTTACTTTCGTCCATTTATTAATAGTTATAAAATAAATTTTTTATTTTTATTATAATTTATTTTTTAATAAAACTGTATAAAAATCAGTATTATCAATTTTATATTTTAATATTTTTACTTTATTTTTATTTTTATTAATTTTTGTTATATCACTTGAATTTGTATAAAAGTATAGTGAACAAGATATTTGTTTTGTATCTTTTGAATGAATACCTGGATTATATTTTTGTTTATACCATGTAGTAGCCACATCACTAGCTTTTTCTAAAGAAGTAGTATTTTGAGCTAAATATATATTTTCATCTATTAAATTATTTGTAAAAAAATAAGGAGATGAAGTTCCTATTTGCACTTCATTGTAAAGAATATATTTTGTATTATTTTCTAAAATCCATTTTTCTACTGATTCTTCTCCTACTAATATAACTTGACCATTATGTTTATTAAAGTCTGTTATATCAATATAAAAATTTTTAATTATATTACGAGAATGATATTGTAATATGTTTTGTACATCGCGTTGTATGTTAAGTCTAATAACATATACTAATCTTTTGATAGTTTCTTCTGTGTTTACAATTATTTTACTATTTCTTATAAACGAATTAGTTTCTTCAAATTTTTTGGAAATTGTATTTTTGTATATAAAATTAGGATCAATTTTGAAGTATTCACGAGCAAACTCTGCTACACTTTTATCACTTGTGTCTTTTCCGGAATCGTGTAAATATTTTGAAAAAAACCATAAAGTATACTCAATTAAATAACGAGCTAGTTTTTTATTTGTATTGTATTTTTCCAAAAAAGATTGTTTATCTATATTAAACATTAACTCTTCTTTTTTTGTTAAAATACCATCTATTATTTTATCATCGTTTTTGATTAATATAGATATAGTTACATTTCCCCATTCTCCAGTTATTTCTTGAACTACATTATTTATAATAGTTTGTGATTGTATTTTAATATTTAATAAAGTAGTTAATTTTATTAAAGTATCTATATCAGTTTTATGTATTTTTGTATTTTTTATTTCTTTTACTTTTAAAGGTTGAATAGGAGTTGTAATTATAGAAATTTTACTTGAATTAAAAATTATTGTAAGTATTCTTGTTTTTCCATAAGAATCAATGCATTGTGAATTAATTTTTATATTTTCATGAATAGGTAAATATATGTCCATAATTTGTTTATTTAGAGCATAAGATTTTTGAATATTTGAATATACAGATCTGATATGTTCTGATTCTTTATAAGAAAAAAATTCTTGTACTTTACTTGATTTTATATTATATTTTATTATTAATTCACACTGTGGAAAAGGATATTTTATAGTATCATCCGACTCACTTCCCATATGTTCATACACATATACGCATCTATGTTCATTTCTATTTTTATAATAAGACTGAATATGTCTAGGTAATATTAATTCACCATTTAAAATATTTTTAGTAAATAAAAAAATATTACATTTAAATTTATCCTCTAATAATCGTATAAATAACCTTGGATCTAAATAAGTATCACTTTGTAATAAACTTAAAATTTGATTAGTTGTTAAATCATATAGTTCTTGACGACATAAAGCTACACACTCTTTACTAGTAAAAAGATTTCGCTCATCTATTAAATAAGCCTCTAATTCATCTTCATCTTTAATTGAAAAAATATTAGTTTCATTATTAAATGCTTCCATCACAGCATTTAAAAAACTATTTACATTTCTTTTGGATCCTATACCTGTACCTCTTCTTACATATTCAAATATCGGGCTTGGATCAATTATTGTAAATAAATTTTCAATATCAGATGGTAAATTACCATATTGATCATGTTTTAATATTTTATTTGTTTTGATAATGTTTTGTTTTTTTTCTATTCCTTCATCAAAATTAGTTCCTTCGTAATAATGTAAAAATTTAGGATTTTTATTTTGAGTTGGTTTAAAACAACACGGTACATATGGGTAAATAGAAGCATTTTTAAGTTTATTAAGTTTAAGACCTATGTTTTTATGTACATTATGCTTACATGTATAATAATTTTGATTAACTCCATCAAGTGGAAATCGAATAGCATTAGAATCTGCTGGAACATCACGAGGAAATTTTATAACTTGTTGACCTTTATTTAATAAATCAATTGCTTCTTCTTCTTTTATAATAGTAGGCATTCTAGTAGGTTTACAATTTCTTGTATAATTTGAAACAAAAAGATCAGGAGCTTTATCATTTAATTTTACCTCTTCTATTTCTATTTCTTCTTCTTCAACGTCTCCAAAATCTGGAATATATTCTTTATAAAAATCTTTAATTTCATTAAACTTTTCATCGTAAAGAATAAATAATTTACCTAATATTTCTTTAAAAATTGCTACAGATTTACTATTATTACAATTTGAAATTCTTACACGTATATATGGTTCTCCTATAGGAAAAAAATCAAGATCTTCATTTTTCATACTAATATCTCCTTTAATCATCTTTCTTTCTGTTATTGTTGCTGAAATTAAATCTGTATCTCTGTGTTCAAAATGTATGTATAATCCAGCTTTCTTTTTAGTTGCTTTTTCATGATCATCAATAGTTATAACAAGTTTAAAAATTTCATTATTCATTACTAAATCAGAAAATATATATTTATCAAGAGTTAAATTTGGATAATAAAATATACCTGTAATTTTACTTTCTGTTGTTTCTTTAATACTAATATCTATATCTGGGAAAATTTCTAATGATCTTTGTGTAAAAACATCATTAGAAACGTTACCTTTTTCATTATGTATACTTATTTCAGCTGTATAGTTATTAGTTACAGAATCAAATTTAATTACTGTATCTGAATAATCAGAAATATTTTTATTTGTTATATCTGTTTTTTTATGTACTTTTAAAATTATTGAATCTGTAGTTGTAACAGCCCATTCTATAGAAGGAATGTAATCATTTTTTATTTTATAAAAATTTTGTGTTGTAACAAAAGGAACTAAAGGAGTTAAAATAATAGAATTAAATAATTCTAACATAGATATATTTTTCATTTCTAATTCTAAAATAAATTGAATATGTTCAATTTTAAACGTAGTACTTACAGCTGATTCAAAATTAAACTCATTAAATAATGTTACCATTCTTTCACTTTTTTTACACTGTGATTTAATCTCTTTTTCTATATATAATTTAGTTTTTATTATATTTACCCAATCTCTTGTAAACTGAGTATGAGCTATATATATTTTTCTTTTTATTAATTCATTTATTATTAAATCTAATACACCTTTTCCTTTATTAGCTACTTCTGTTTGTAATTTTTCATTGTAAGATAACCATACAATTACTATTTTATCTTTTACATTTAATGCATCTCCAAAATTTTTTATACCAGAATCAATAACAGTAAAAACAGATAAATTGTTTTGCGCATTGTCTTTAATTTCAGATAAAAAATCTGTTACTGTAATTTTTTTTTTATTAAATTCTTCGTAAGTTAATCCATTTGAAAAATATAAATATTCAGGTAAAGTTTTTAATTCACACGATATTCTATCTTTAATTGTGATTAAATTATCAAGATCATAAATTTTAAATTTTTTTCCATTAATCTTAACCATTTATTTATAATTACAAATAAAATTATAGATTATAAATTAAAACATTACTATAGTAAATTAAACATATTATAAATGAAAAATAAAATAGATTACAAAAGTTAGGTAACATATAGTTTATTTGCTTATATAATGATCTTTATAATAAATATAAAGATAATCAAGAATTTATACAATTAAATATAAAAGAAAATATTATAAATATATTAAATTCTTATATTATTTTAATATATTTATAATATTTTCTCCTAAATGTTTACCTAATAAACATGGAATAGCATTTCCTATTTGTACAAGTATATCTTTTTTTGAACCAGAAAAAATAAAATCATCTGGAAAAGATTGAAGTCTTGCTAATTCTCTAGCAGTCATACATCTGTTTTTTTCATAATGCACAAAGACTGCCCCGTGATTTTCTTTAACTGTTAAACTTGGTTTATCTGGATGACATTTAAAATATGCTTCTTTATATTTTGGTTGGGCACTTTTTTCATATTCTGTATCTTGCATTTTTTTTATCATTTGTTGAGTATGTATAGATCTAACGTGATTAATTTTTTTATCATCTGGAATATCTTTTAAGTTGTCTATTGCTGTTTTTACGCTTACCCATTTTTTTAATCCTTCAGTTCCATCTTTGTTATGGGTTGGCACTGGATATGTTATATTATAACATTTCTTAGCAGCTATAAAAATAACTCTTTCTCTTCTTTGAGGAACTCCATAATCAGCAGAATTTAAAACTTTATAAGTAATATTGTAATTTAAGTCTGTAAATTCTCTTATTATTTTATCTATTACTAACTCATTTAATTTTGCTATTTTTTTCTTATATAAAATAATTTCTTTTCTCTTTTCTGCTACTAACTCTTTATTTTTTTTATCTATTTTTTTATAATTTTCAAGTAACTCTTTGTAATCATCAACATCTTTTAGTTCTTGGATATTTAAATTATCTTTCAAATGCGAAATTGATAAAATCCCTTTTACATTTTCAATTATACATAATTCCGGTTTTATTTTTTTTACAATGTAAATATAATCTTTATACAATAATCCTCTATTATCAAATTGATCTTTTTTTCCAGCATTTGAATATGCCTGACAAGGAGGTCCTCCTGTAATTACATTAACTTTTAATTTTTTACATTTTTTTATAATTTTTTCTTTTACATTATCATCTGTTATATCTCCTAAAATATGATGTGTATTATTATGATTATTTTTATTAGTATCATGTGCTGGTTTCCAATATTCATTAGATAACACAACATCTAAATTTGATTGAATCAAACCTTGGGTCAAGCCTCCACATCCAGAAAATAAATCAAGAACTTTTATAGACATTGTTTTAATAATATGTAGATATTATTAATAAATCATTTTTTTTCTTTAATTAGTTTATTAATAATTTCATCTTTCTTCTTATTTTGTTCAATTAGTTTATTAATAATTTCATCTTTCTTTATAAATATATTTATAATTTTTTGCTTGTGATTTTCTATCCAATTTTTCGGATCATACCAAAATCTGCACATATTTTTGTTTTTTCCTTTTATATATTTTGGATCGTATTCTAAGTATTTTTCTAATTCTCTTAATGGTTCTAAAAACGGCGGTAATTCTTTATCTATTCTATCAATTTTACTACCGCCTCTTTTTATAGTATTACAATGCTGACATAAAACTTGTAAATCTTGTTTTGTTAGTTCTTGGTAAGAATTTGTATATTCATCATCTTTATGATCTACATTTATTCCATTACTTGAACCGCAAAATATACATTTGTTATTGTATTCATCCATTACTATTTTTTTTAATTTAGGTGTTATATTGCATCTAGTTTTTAGAATAATACTTTTACCAGGTAATATTCGAATAAATTGTATTTTATTATTATTTTGTAAAAATTTAAGATGTGATACTTCGTTTTCTATAAGAGCTTTTTCTTCATCTGTAGCATCAAATAAAAATCTTATTTCTTGATTATTTTTTACAGTAACCATTTTATATTTTTTACATAAAGCATTACCTGATCTAATCCAAGAACCACCATTTCCTAAAATTAATTTAGGATTTAATTTTATAATATCATCAATTGACATAAAAATATCTATGTTTAATTGACATATTACTTGTTCAAACATTATAGCCTTAGTTAAGCGGTTCATTATTATTTTTTTTAAATTTAAAAATTTGAAAATTTCAATTTAAAAATTAAATTGAAATTTTCAAAAAAATTTTCAAAAAAATTTTAAAATAATGAAGCACTCAACTAATATTAAAATAAACATAGAAATTCCTATATTAAAGTGTGATACAATAGGAAAGCATTACGCCACTTTTTTACAAAAAAATAAAAAATGGTATAAACAATGAGCCTTTACCTATTGAATGGAATAATTTATCATCAACTTCTACTCATGCAGAAATGAATCTTATTGTAAACACTTTACGTAAAATGAAAAAAAATTGCGGAAGACGTAAGTATCACTCGTTTAACTATAATTACGGTAATTTTCCTAATACTATTATTGTTATTTCAACATATAAAAATAAATTACGAAACTCTCGACCATGTAATGAGTGTATCAAAGTTATGAGAATGTATAAGATTAAACGGGTTATATATTCAACTGGTAATTTAGAAGAACCTTTTCATACAGAACTTGTTTCGTCTATGCCTTTTATTTGTCAATCACGTGGAAATAAATGTAATGATCAGTATGTATAATTATCACATTCTACTTTTAAAAACATTTTAAATTAAAAAGTGCTATAAAATTGAATTAAATTAATTTATGTATTTAAATAATATAAATGTTAACAAAATTATCTAAAGCTGAATTATTATTAAAATGTGAAGAATTAAAAATAACAAAATACAAATCAAAAAATAAATCAGAATTGATAAATTTAATAAATATAAAAAATTCTAAATTATATGGTAATAATGGAGATATGCATGAAAATTTTGATCATCAATCACTATTTAATTTATTAAAATTACAAAAAAATTGGATAATTACATATAATAACTGTGATTATATAAAAAAATTGAATTATATATTATATATAATATAACATATAATAGCAAAAATGACAGATGGAGCCATGTTTTATCCTTTATTTAAAATTTTACAAGAAAAAGAAGTTTATTATCCAAAAATAAATAACGCTGATATTTATTTAGATTTTATTGAAAAAAACTATGAAAATGATGAATTGTATAATAAATATCAAGATTATACAAAATTATATGATAAAAAAGAGTTTGATTAATTATATTATTATGTGTTTGTAATATTATTTATTGATTTTGACTTAAATATTGACAGAGAATTGTATGAAAAAATAATATATTACGAACATTATTCGGTTTATTTTAATTAAAAATTATCGGTATAATTCTGCATAAGGCATTTTTACGACGTAATTTAAATAATGAGTAAATTTATTAGATTCTTTTATAATTTCATTGTTAAGTCTAATATTTTCAGTTTTAAGTTGTTCTAATTCAACAATTTTTAATACTAAAAAATAATTATTAGAGGGAGGGATGTCCATAGTTATAAACAATAATATAAAATAGTCTTTATATTAGTTTATATTTTCATTTCAACATAAGAATTCATATCAAGTTCTAATTGAAAATCGTGTGGATAAATTCTTTCTATTTTAGATTTATCTTCTTCGCAATATAATATAAATCTCCAATTATGAATTAATCCATTTGTTGTTAGTGTAGGTTCAAACCATATAGCAGTTATTTTATATATTTTATTTTTTACAATACACATATCACCTCTTCTTAATTCAGATGCTTTAATTGTTTCTTTTTTCAAAAAAACATTTTGATTTACTTTTTCCGTATATGGTTTATGTGTTAAAATTAAACTACCATTATCACAAGTATCGTCAGGTGTAATGATAACATAATCGTCGTCTTCTTCAAATACTTCATCTTTATATTCATTTATTGTTAAACCATCATAATATGGTGCATCAATAGGATATCTTATTTTCATTTGAAATGGTTTTGTTTTTTTATGAACGTACTTGAATATATAAAATGTTTCGGTTTCTATTTTCAACATTTTTTTTGCTTCTGCTAATGTTGTAAAACCTCCAACCCAACCATAATGATTTGATTCACTTAATACGATATATTTTATTGACATATTTTATTATTGTTATAATAAAATATTGTTATTTATTTCAATTTTTTTTATATAATTATATACTTTTATAATATATGATTATAAGCAATTTTATCAATGAAATAG
>Ga0209190_1002008_pt1 | contig 13933 bp, 5 predicted proteins | sample M_140205_XF_Meta_FD_187315 | JGI IMG/M metagenome (GOLD analysis project Ga0209190, IMG submission 187315) | Freshwater microbial communities from Lake Montjoie, Canada to study carbon cycling - M_140205_XF_MetaG (SPAdes) (version 2) | ecosystem: Environmental > Aquatic > Freshwater > Lake... | reverse complement strand
CCCGAAGCCGCCCTGATAAATAGCGATGGTCGTCATGAGCAACAGCCACCAGATGGTGAAGCTGCCTGGCGACCTTGCCCAGATGAAGCATCCGAGAAAAGCTGCGGTGCTGAGAGCCAGGCCCGCCAGACAAATTCTCACGGGATGCAGGCGATCGATGAAGGGACCGACGGCAAAAAACACGGGAACCATGATGAGCGAGCCCCAGCCGCGGACTTTTCCGAAATCATCGAGGGTCAGTCCGATCGTCGGCCCATAGCTCTCGAGTCCTCCGCCGGGCTTGGTCCCGAAAAAAACGATGAAGGCCCAAAGCGGCACCAAGGCGCTCCAGAAAAAGAAGCTTAGGCCGTAGACTTTCCAAAAGAAGGGATGGCCGAAGCTTTCGCGGAAGTAATCCGCGGTGTGGCTCCAGAAATTGGCGGATGCTTTTTGCGGAGGAGGGGGATATTCGCCCTCGTTGACCTGCCAGACAAGAAGCAGGAACGAAGCGGCGTAAAGCAGCGCGGACAGGATATAGATCATCTCCGTATGCGTCTCGGCGCGACCGAAAAGAAAATAATGGAACGCGAATGTGCCAAGCGCGCCGAGCGCGCGGTAGAAGCCGATGAACTTCCCCATGACGGCCGTCGGTATCACATCGACAAAAAGAAACTGATACACCTGCATGATGTAGGTGTTGGCCACCACGAAGAGGATCATGCATCCGCCGATCCAGCCCACCGTGAACGAGGAAACCGAACCGAGTTGCATCGCTGCGGCGAGCCACTGTCCGGCCGGGGAAGCAAAGCCGAGTCCGAGAAGGGCAAAGACAACCGCCGGAGTCGCCCAAAACAGGAAAGGCCTGCGCCGACCGAACTTTCCCCGGTGCCGGTCGCTTTGCACGCCGACGAAAGGATTGAGCAGCAGGCCGAGAAACGCAGGCAGGCTTCCGGTGAGGAAGCCGATGAGCGCATCGGAGGCCGAGACCCAGCGCAGTTGCAAGGGGACCAGCGCGGTCGGAAGTTGCTCCATCAACTGCAGGCAGAAATCGCCGAGCAGCATCCAGAACATGACCTGGAAAAGTGCGAGGCGCGTGTAGGTGAGTGTTCCTACGCGATAGGGGGTTTCCTTCGACATGATACCTAAGGCTGTGGAACCTTCACTACCTCGTGCAGAACTTTGCCGTGATCGTCGCGGAACTCGATGTTCAGTTTTCCTCCGTCTGATGCCCTGACATGCAGGAATCCCCCGGTCGGCTCCGGATAAATGTAGGGCTGGCGGATGAGTCCGTCCGGGTCGGTCGAAGCCTTGTCACCCGGTTTCATCCCGGGAATCGAGTTTTCGTCGTTCAGCGCGCCGACCGAAAATTCCTCGAATCCGCTCGGATGGATGCTGTGGTATTGCCAATGGCGATCGCCACAGAAGATGAGGACGTTCCTCATCTTCTCCTTGGTCAGCCAGGCAAAGAATGAGTCCGCCTCGGCCCGGAAACCTGCGGGATTGGTATGGTTGTCGCTCTTGCTGGCCCGATCAGGGCCGACCATGGGGGTAGGGGTGATGATGATCTTCCATGTCGCGTCGCTTTCTTTCAGCGTCTTTTCGAGCCACGTGAGCTGCTCCGCGCCCCAGATCGACTTTTCCGCGTTGTCGGGAAGTTTGTTGTCCGAGCGGTAATCGCGCCCCTCGAGGAACCAGAGTTGCACCTCCTTGCTGACGCGGTGGGTGCGGTAACTGGGCGAGCGGCGGTCGCCGGCGGGAAAGACAGGCATCTGCTCGCGGAAGATATTCTGTCCCGTCGAGGGAGCAGGCAGCTTGTCGCCCGATTGGTCGGCATCGTCGAAACGGAAGTCATGGTCGTCCTTGAGCCAGTAAGCCGGGGTCGAGGCAAAAAAGTCGACCAAGCGAGGAAAGCGGAACTGTTCGTGCCACTTCTTGCGCATCTCGGTCACCGTTTGGGCCGGGTGCTCCGCGGGGAAATCATAGTAAACTATATCGCCGGCCCCGATGAAGAAATCAGGTTGTAACTTTTTCATCGCGGCAAAGACCGGGTAACCCAACTGCTTGTCTTCGGTAGTCGCAGTCACCGGGCCACCGCCATTGGCTTTGCCGCTGGTGAAGGCTTGGTAATGCATGCAGTTGCCCATGCAAAACGAAAGTTCCATACCCGCCGGATCGAGGGTGCGGAATGAGCGCGACGGACCGGTCTTTCCATCGTCGAAAACCATGCGGTAAAAATAGCGTGTGCCCGGCTTTAGTCCCTGCACGTCGGCTCTGACGATGAAGTCATCCTCCTCCCGGGCTTCGAACCGCGGCGTCATTTGTGATCCCATGAAATCCTCACGTTCGCTGTATTCGAAGCTGACGGTTCCCGACTGGCCCGGCACATCGCCATCCTCCGCCAGCTCTGGTCCTGGAATGGCCGTCACGCGCGTCTGGAGCAAGATGCCATTGGCGGTAGGTTCGCCCGCTAATTCACCTTGCGCGTGATAGGTGTTCGCCGCTTTCCCCATCACCACGACCGGTTGCGAAAATCCCAATGGCTTTCCATTGTCCGATTCCATCAGCACGCGGACCAGCCGTGCGCCTGATCCTGGTGCCAACGGAGCGAGCAGTCGCCCCGGGTCGAAGGCATCTTTTTCCGCAACTTTGAGACCATCGATCCAAACAGTTGCCTTTCCTTCAATGGAGCGGAAGTCGAGCGATCCTCCCTCCCGCTGGATGGAATCAAAGGGGGTGATCTCCGCTGAAAAAACACTCCACTTCCCCCCGGTCAGGGCGATCGGTGTTCCAGTAGTGACCGTAGTCCATGAGTTTATGTCATTGCGATCGGCTTTGATCAGCGGATCCGGTTTCGCGTCTGCTCCCGGGGAGGCTTTCCATTTTTCAATCCGCTGTTCGTAGCGCGCTTTGCTTACATGCGCTGGAGCAGATATTTCTTCGAGTGAAACTACGAGCTCGGCTCGAGCTAGACCGTGGGATTCGGCGCGCAGGATGACGTCGCCGGTCCCTCCTGCCTTACTTTGCAGGATGACTTGAGCCAGCCCATTGAAAAGCGAACGCCTATCTCCTTTCTGGGGTTCATGGCAACGAGGGTCGCCATTACCCAGACCAATAATGTTCGCAGGGCCAGTGATGCTGAAATTCACGGCGTTCATAGCCGTTGGGACCACTTGGCCCTTCACGTCCAAGGCGCTGACCGTCACTGGCATGGCGTCGAGCCCGTCGCCAGCCAAGGCTTTCCTGTCGGGCACGAGCTTCAGCGCAACAGCTTCGCTGGTCGTCTCCACCCGCTTCCGAGACACCTCGCGCCCCTGTTTTTTACCGACGGCGAGCAAGTCGCCCGGTTCGTAGGGAACGTCCCAGTGAACCATATCGAAAGGATCAACTGACTTTTCACCGAGGGATTTACCGTTGAGAAAAAGTTCAACTGTTTCCGCGTTGGCCAAGGCCATGACTTGGATTGTTTTTCCCTCCTGGCCGGGCCAGTTCCAATGGGGGATTAACTCAAGGACGTCCAGGTCATGCCGCCACTGTGCTTGATGAATGTAAAAAGCGGACTTGGGAAAACCGCACAGATCGATGATGCCGAACGATGAGCTGGCACTCGGCCAGTCGAACGGTGTCGGCTCTCCAGCGTAGTCGAAGCCGGTCCAGACGAAGCCACCTGCCATGAAGGGTCTGGTGGTAATTGCCTTCCAGGCATCGCGGTGTGTCGCGCCCCAGCGGGCTGCATGATTGTCGCGCGAATCGGCGGTCTGCCTCTTATCATCGTTGGCATACTCGCCGCGTGTGATGAAGCAGGATGTATCTTCCGAGCTGAGCAGGGGCAGCGTCGGATGCAGTTTGTGAAACTCGTCGTAGTCTTTCTGGTGATAGTTGAAGCCCATCACATCCACGGCGTGGGAGACATTGAGAGGGGTAAAAAATCCCCCGCTCATCGCCGCGGTGACGGGTCGCGTGGTGTCGAGTCGTTTGACTGCTGCGACCATCCGCCGGGTCATCTCATAGCCAATCTCCGTTCCTTGGAATGGCTCCTCGTTGAAGACGGACCACAAAAAAACGCTTGGATGGTTGCGGTCGCGCCGAACCATCCATTCCAGTTGAGCGATGTATTCGGGTGAAACATTGAAGTTTCGTGCCTCGTCCATGACGAGCAGTCCCAGCCGGTCGCAGGCGTCGAGAAACTCCGCGGCTGGTGGGTGGTGGGAGCAGCGCACCGCATTCACGCCCATTTCCTTGAGCTTGCGCAAACGGAAGTCCCACAGCGCGTCTGGCACGGCCACCCCAACGCCGGCGTGGTCCTGATGGTTGCAGACGCCCTGGATTTTCAGCGGCTGGTCGTTCAACGAAAAACCATTGTTTGCGTCAAAGCGGAGCGTGCGAAATCCGCATGGCGTGACAACCTCGTCGGTCGTACGGTCGCCTTGCTTGACGGTTGTTATTGCCGAATAAAGTGATGGGGAGCCGATCGACCAGAGGCGTGGTTGCTTGACCGTCAGGATTGCCTTGGCTGTTTGTTCTCCCAAGGCCGTGACCTGGCAATCCGTCGAAGCACTTGTGACTGTCTTCCCATCGGGATCAAGCAAGGTTATCTCCACGGTCGCGGCTGCCGATTCTTTTCCCGAGTTAGCTAGGGTGATCTCGGCAGGAATAGTCCACGTTCCATCGGCAGAGCGCACTGGCTGGGCGAACACGCCGTCGGTCACGATGTGAAGCGGTTGGCGTTTGACCAGCCAAGTGTGCCGGTAAATGCCGGCGCCTTCATACCACCATCCCTCCTGCGCATCGGCATCCACGCGCACCGCCACGGTGTTGAACTCATCTCCGAATTTCACCAGCGGAGTTATGTCGATGTTGAACGACGTGTAGCCGCACCAGTTGCGGTGCACCAGCGTGCCGTTGACCCACACGGTGCAATGCGTGGAGACACCGTCGAGTTGCAGTTCCAGATGTTTGCCTCGGTCGGCATCACTGATTTGAAAGTGTCGCCGATACCAACCGATGCCGCGCTGGCGAAAGCCCTGCGCAAGATTAGCGTTCTTGTCAATGGGTGACTCCGATGCCCAGTCGTGCGGCAGGGTGACTTCGCGCCAACCCGTCGTATCGTCAAATGCCTGTGCTGCCGCGCCCGAAGCCGTTCCCGCTTTGGCGTTCGCATACGAAGCTTGGTGTCCCTTGACCTCGGGAAAGGGAATGTCTCCTACATGGAAGAGCCAACCTTGATCAAAGGAAAGCCGCTCGCGCGATGCTGGGGGAGTCGTGCTGGCACCCACAGCTTGAACAGCGACCGCAATCGTCAAGAGAGCCGCTTGGAATGGTTTGATCATTGCTGAGTCTCCGGCTCCTGCTCTTTCAGGACGGCGTAAGCGTAGGTCTGAGGCTGGTTAAGGCGATAGATCTCATCCTCAAGTTCTTTCATCCTCTCCTTCATCGCCGCCTCGTTGCCGATTTCCTCAAGATAAGTGCGCGCGGTCTTAATGTAATAGCCCGAGTTCGCTTCCGGATCGTGCTTTTGCGCCTCTTTTTCTGCAATGAACTGCCTGAGGGATACTTCCACTGCAGCGCGGTCGCTGAGATCCACTTTAGCCAGATGCTTTATTTCCACCCGGCGCAATGTCCGCAACTTGCTGCCCAGGGAATGGTGTTCGGAGCACAGCAACGCCAATTTGCCACCGATGGCATTCTGCGGCGTGCGTGGATTATCGGCCAGATTAATGCCGTGCTGTAACTGGGCTTCCGAATATTTGCCAACATCGCTGCCATTGATCGTGAGAGTGTATCGCCCTCCGGCCAGCCCTGAGATCTGCAGGATCTGCTGGTTCAACCGTTCGGTGATCGGCACCAAGCGGTAGGCTTCCTTGGCCTCCTCGATAACGGGGAAAGGCAGGGCGAACTCCTTGTTGGAAAATTCGAAGCGATTTCCGTCGTGGATCAGGCCGCTCGCCTCGCAATTGGACTGCGCCAATATTTGGACCCTCTCCGCGTCGATCGAGAGGCGCCAAACATCCTGCGGAGCCCCGGTCTGGTCGAGGAAGAGATAGGCCATGATGAGATGACCGACCGACTCGGGATGAACGCGGTCCTTTCTGGTCAGAGTGAAGGCTGCGTCGGTCTGTTTGCCTTTGCGGCTCAATTCGTTCATCGGGTGCCAGAAGTCGACGGCAACGGCGTTTTGCGATTTGGCGAAGTCCAAGATGAAGTCGCTGCATGTGCCGAGCGCGGCATTGACGCCGCGCAAGTTCTCGGTAAGTGAGTCGAGGTCTTCATCATAGAGAGTCGGGGTGATAAAGATCGTCCGCAACCCATGCTCGCGGAACGAGGAAGTAAGCTGTCGGATATTTTCTTTGAACTTCTCGATCGCGTCGTTTTGTTTCTCCGCAGCGTTTTCGGGTGGCTTGGTTTGTGAATAAAGCGACCGGTTCACGTCGTTCATTCCAGCACTGAGGGCTACAACCGTGGGATTCTTGGCGTAAACATCCCAATCCAATCGTTGCCGCATCCCCGAAGCAGAATCACCCGAGATGCCGCAGTTCATGAAGGTCAGTCGCAAACCTGGAAACCGGGTGGCGTAGTAGAGAAACACATAGGAGTGATATGGACCGCTGTGCGTGATGCTGTCGCCGACCAGACAGATGCGGTCATTATTGTGAAACAGCGCCTTCGGGCCGGACGTAGGATCCGATGGTCGGGCTGAACCCGACGCTGCCAATGTTAGGAGAAAACTTCCGGCGAGTAACAGGGAGATGAGGGTGTTTCTCATTGCCTTGGCTCTTCGAGGGTCCATTCACAATCGTCGTGTGCAGTCGTCGCGCCGCCTTGTCCGATAGCCTCTATTCTATTCGGTCCGGGTTGGAGGCGAACGCTCTCCCAGCGGCAGATCTTTAGATTGTCCGGTGTTATCACACCGGCCGATGTCCCGTTGACCAGCAACTCTACCTGTGGGCAGTTGGAATAAACTTTTACCTCGGTCGAGGCCTGCTTCCGCGGGGTGAGTTGGGACGAGGTGATGTGGACCATCTTCTCCCCGCTCCAGTTCGCCTTGTAAAAATAGAACGCGTCCTTTTTTGTTCGCCGGTCGCGCGTGACCATGCCCTTGTCGTTGAGCCCAGGGATGCCGCCCTCGTTTCGCTTATCCACCGCGAAATCGAACATCGACCAGATCCACGTCCCATAAAGGTTCGGGTTGCCCTTCAACTGGGCCCACAGCCGCTCGTGGAAGTGGTTTTGCCACTCGGGGGGATGAAAGTTGCCGTCTGCCTTTGGAGGGGCGATAGGAAGCTCGGAGGATTGCTTGGGATTCGCGCCGGCGCCGTATTCGCTGATCCCGATTCGCTTACCCATCTGGTCTCGATATTTATGGACCCAAGCCGTGGCGTCCTCGGTGGAGCTGCTATACCAACCTGGATAAATGTTCCACCCAGCATGGTCGGGGATGCGGTGACGTGCGGAGGCATCTTGGCGGAACGAGGCTGCCACGGTTGGGCGCGTCGAATCGATTTGCTTGGCCAGGGATTGCAGGCTCTCGATGATTGGCATAGTTTGTGCCGTCGGCATCGAGCCGCACTCCAGTTCGTTATAAAGCCCCCACATCGCGACCGATGGATGGTTGTAATCCTGCCAGATCATCTCCTGCAATTGCTGCCGGGCATTCTCGAGAAATTGCGGCGAGGCGCTGACCGCATCGACCAGCGGAATCTCCTCCCAAGTGATTAGTCCATGCCGGTCGCTCAAATCGTGGAAATAAGCGGCCTGTTGGTAATGGGCTAGGCGGATGGTATTGGCGCCCATCTCGCGGATGAGGGCGTGGTCCTCGTCATGGTCTGTTTTCGAGAGGGCCCAACCTTTACCTGCGCGGTCTTGGTGACGATTGACTCCGTGCAACTCGTAGGAATTCCCATTGAGTAGAAATCCGTCCTTCCCGCTGATCTCTACCGTTCGGATCCCCAAAGGTTGAGTCACCTCATCGAGAACTTCGCTGCCGCGGGTCACCCTCACCTTGGCCGCGTAAAGATACGGATCAACCCGGCCGTTCCACAGGTGGGGAGAGGGAACACGCAGGGTTTGGAGGTGGAACTCATCCGATCCGGAAAGGACTTTGATTTCGTCCGTGGCACTGGCTATCGGCACGCCTGCTGCATCGGTGATTTCGGTCACGAGGTTCAGGGTGCTTGTTTGTCCGCCCGCATACGAAATCTTCGTCTTTACCTCGATCTCCGCCTTGTCCCTATCGAGTCTGCGCACGGTCAGAAACGTCCCGAGTGACCCGTAGAAAGTCGGCGAGATGCAAGGATCCCCCGTAGCGAAGATTTCCACCGGACGGTAAATTCCTCCGAAGACAGTAAAGTCACCCGTAAGCGGAGCAACATCGAAGGCTCTCGCGTTATCCACTCTGACCCGGAGGCTGTCTTTGCCGTCGTAGTTCAGGAATGGAGTAATCTCGATGCAGAACGCGCCGAACGCGCCGCGGTGTTGTCCGACATGGATGCGGTTGATGAAAACATCGGCGACTAGTGAAACGCCCTCGAAGCGGATAAAAACACGCTGCCCTTTCCACGATGTGGGCACAGGCAGATCCCGAACATACCAAGCGGGTCCACGGTAGTAGCCTTCGGGTAAATCGGGCTCTGCCTCGCGACCATTCGCCCCGTCCTCTGCATTCCAAGTGTGAGGAACTGTCACGACGTCCCACGGCGGGACTGAGGGATTCCTCCACGTCTCGCTTTTCTCGTCGGGCGCAAGGTCCCTTCGCAGGAATTTCCAATCCGTGAGCAAAGGAATTGTATCCCGTGCGGCCAGAGATGCTGGCAGCGCAGAGCCCATGGCCAACGCGGCGATCAGCAATCTCCTCATTTCTTGGCCGGTGGTGGTTCGAGATCCTTTGACCAAGTATCGGTGGCCGTCGACTCGGACTGTTTTTCGCAAAAAAGATTTTGCAGCGACTCCTTCGGCATGGTCGGCAGTCGCGGGGGTGCTGGTGCGGCGAGATAGCGGATCAGGCTCGCGCGCAGTTGGCGGCGCATCGGATCCTGTGGTGCCGTAGTGCCGAGGTCGGCGGCGCAGACGAGAAGGCGTCCGTTGCCGACAATCGCCTCGAAAATCAGTCCGAGCTTCTGGTTGCGGGAAAAGGCATCGATGACCTGCACGATCGGACGCGCGGTGAAGCCGCTTTCATCGAGCACAACCGCGCCGGGCGAGGGTGTGAGTATGCTCCACCATTGCCAGTCGCTGTGGTCTTCAGTTGGAAAGTCAGCCAGCGCCGGATGCTTGTCGTCGATGAGCAGGCCCATCGTTCCCGTTTGATTCGTGAAATAGACAGGACTCCAGAAGGCAGGCAGGAAGGCGGTATCCTGCCTGCGGAGGACCGATTCCTTAGCCGGGGTGTAGAGGACGGTACCGCCCTTCTCGAGAGCAGCTTTAGCCTCGTCGATCGAAGTCGTGACCACCACCCCCTCTTGTTCGGCCGGGGCCTGCGGCGGAACGATCCAGATTTTCCAGGAGTTTTTCGCGCCGGCTTTCGATGCAGTCAACCGCAGCTTTGCCTGCAGTGGTTTAGTAGCCGCAGCCAGCGGGATGCTGATTGTTCCCGCGGGCTGGCAAGGGCCTTTGCCGATGTCGACTGGGGGCAGTTCCCCCTGCGCGATGATCTTTTCATCTTCGTCCAGCAACTCCCATTTAGTGGCCACACCGGTGAGAGGTTTTCCGGAAAAATTGGCGAATTCGACTGTGCCACTGAATGTCTCGTCACTCGTGTAGACCCTCTTGGGCATACGCACGAGCGGGACCACCGGCGCAGCGACCTCCCTGAAGGAGTCCGCCTCGGCGATTCCTTTCGAATCCCAGAACGAATCCAGCAAACCAACATGCGCGGTGCCCTGTCCCGGATAGTCGTGCAAATCGAGAAGCTGGTAGCCAGCGAGGGGCTTGCTCCGCAAGGCGAGTTCGATTTCCTGCCGGTAAAGCTCCGCGGCGAATTGCCCCGAGGCGCGGGTGAAATCTTTCGCCTGACCAAGCAGGTCGTTCTTTTGCAAATCCTCGCGGATAGCCTCAAGGTTAAGCGCGCGCAAGACGCCGCTGTATCTGGGGATTTCCGCAAGGTTCGGAAAAACACTCCACTGACCGATCTCGTGGGTCAGGACCGGCTTGTCCGTGCGGGCGAGGATGTTGCTGAAGTCATCGGTTGTATTAGGCTGACGATCGAAAAATGCCTGCCCGCGCATGCCTTGGATTTTGCCGTCGATCCGGATGGCTCGTTCGACGAGAAAGTCATCCGTTTCATGCGGTCCGTCTTTCTCGCCGGTTTTTTCGGGCGCATCGACGATCCACAGCCGGTTTGAGGTGCTGGTATAAAGCCGACGCGGGTCGGATTTCTGCAGTTCGCCGAGGAGTTGCTGCATGAAGGCATATTTGCCGTGCAGTTCGTTTCCCAGGGAAAAGAGGACGAGGGACGGGTGATTCCCATAGGCTCGCAGAATCCGGGCCGCCTCGTCGCGGATCCACTGTACGCGCGATGCGTCGCCCGGTTTGTCGAGGTCGCCCGTCCAGAGCGGCAGTTCAGCCTGCAGATAAATGCCCTCTTCGTCGGCCGCGGTGAAACAGGCTTCCGGGGGACAGTAGGAATGAAATCGCATGTGGTTGAGTCCCCATTGCTTCAGGATCTTGAAAATTCTGCGCCATGCCCCGACATCCATCGGCGGGTATCCGGTGAGGGGAAATGAAGCGCCCTCGTGCGTGCCGCGCAGGAACTTTGGGATGCCGTTGAGTAGAATGGTCGGCCCTAAGGCGGCGATTTTTCGAAAACCGAACCGAAGCTCTGTCGGCTCTGAGCTGCCCAGCGAAGTTTGCAGCGTGAGGCTCAACCGGCAGAGGTTCGGGGCGGTATCGCTCCAGAGAGGAAGGGTTTGGTCGTTCAAAGCGATCGAAACTTTTCCCCCATCCTTGTCCCATCGCGCGGGGGCTTCGATATCCTTCGTGAAGCCGGGGGCGCTGAGCTTGCCCCGCAGCACACCCTCGCCGCTTTTTCCGGAGGCATTGCCGATGATAATCTCTGCTTCTGCTTTGTCCGGATCCGGGTTGATCCGCACGCTTTCGATCCAGACCGCCGCACTGGTCCGTAGTTCCAACGCTCCGACGATACCGTTCCAGAGCGACTGCGTATCTTCAACGTAAGCATGCGAACGCCCGATATCGAAAAGCTGCCTGTTATCCACGCGCACAATAAGTTCGTGCCGCCCCGGTGTGGCGAACGTGCTCAGGTCGAAAACGTGCGGTGTGCTGAGCGAATTCTGTTTGCCGATCTCGTGTCCGTCGATCCAGACCTCGCTCTCCCAGAGCACCCGCTCCAGCGAGAGAGTGATCCTTTTTCCCTGCCATTCCGCCGGGATCTCGATCGTGCGCCGATACCAGACCGGACCGATGAAGGAGTGTTGGCGTTGCAGGCGGGAGAGGCCCTCTTTGCTCACCGCGGGTCGCATGCTGAGGGGGACACCCAACCGGGCTTCATCGGTGGTGCCTGGAAGTTGCAGGGTTTCCGCGAACGTTGCCCCCGGTGCGATCCAGTTCTGGCTCAGCCCGATAATTTTCGGATCCAACCGGACTTGCCATGCGCCGGACAAGGAGATCGTGTTTGGTGAGGCGGAGAAAGCCGTCGCCACGGCGAGCAGGAGAGAGGGAAAAAAGTAGAGAGTTCGGTGAGTCATGCGCAAGCGGGGATTATTTCAATAATGCATCATTTTTAATTTGATTCCTAAACACAACAGGAAAGGCTGATAAAGTGGTGCATGCTTGCCCCTCAATGTAACAAATCAACAAGGCAACCGTTCGTGCCCTTCCTTGGCATCGTGATTTTATCGTTTCTCCCCATGACGAGTGCGGCCCAACGCGGGGCGGTGAATGTGAAGACGTTCAATGAACGCGGCGTCATGATGTATGGAGACAACTCGCAGGGAGGCCGGCCGTTTGCGAAGGATCCTTCGGTGGTGAAGTTCAAGGGCCGATATTTCCTCTATTACTCCGTGCCGACCGAGCAGGCGAAGCAAGGTGCCCTTCAAGGATGGCGAGTCGGCATCGCGACAAGCCGGGACCTCGTGCATTGGCAGAAGGTGGCGACCATGCAACCGGCTCATCGGAGTGAGAAAAACGGATTCTGCGCGCCGGGCGCGATCGTGTTGGATGGGAAGGTTCATCTTTTTTACCAGACGTACGGCAACCGCGAAAAAGATGCCATCTGCCACGCTTGGTCCGCCGACGGCATTCACTTCACCCGCGAACCGAGCAACCCGATTTTCCACCCGCTGGGACGATGGACCTGCGGGCGCGCCATCGATGCGGAGGTTTTCGAAGACGGGGACCGGCTTCTCCTCTATTTCGCCAGTCGAGATCCATCCTACAAGACCCAGTTGGTCGGCGTGGCCGCCGCACCGCGTCACTCTGATCTTTCGCGCTCCTGCTGGAAGTTGCTCGCCGACCGCGCGATCTTGCGTCCGCAGTTGCCTTGGGAAAAGCACTGTATCGAAGCGCCGGCCATTGTGAGGCGTGGGAAAAAACTCTTCATGTTCTACGCCGGTGCCTACAACAACGAACCGCAGCAGGTCGGTTGCGCGGTCAGCACCGACGGTGTCCGCTGGAAGCGTCTTTCAAAGAAGCCGTTCCTAGCCAACGGGCTTCCGGGTTCTTGGAATGCAAGCGAGTCTGGGCATCCCGGCATCTTTCAGGACGATGACGGCCAGACGTATCTTTTCTACCAGGGCAATACGGACAAAGGAAAATCATGGTATCTGTCCAAGTTGAAGATCGGCTGGAAGAACGCCCGCCCAGTCATCGCTGATTCTTCCGTCGTTCCATGATGTTTCGTCAGGCGCTACTGGCGACCCTCGTTCCCGTCTGTCTTCTTGCGGCCGAGCCCCGCGAGGTGAGCGGTATCTATCCGGCACTGGCCATGTTCAATGCCGAGAACGAGTGCGGGGTCGGGGCCATCGTACCTTGGGCTGATCGATTGTGGGTGGTGACCTATGCTCCCCATGCGCCCTATGGCTCCTCCGACCGGCTTTACGAAATCACGCCCGGACTGCGGCAAATCGTCCGACCGGAAAGCGTGGGCGGCACACCTGCCAATCGCATGATCCATGAGGAGTCCGGGCAGCTTCTTATCGGTCCTTACCTGATCGACCGCGAGGGTCAGGTCCGGGTCATCTCTCCCCTCATCATGCCGGGGCGTTTGACGGCCACGGCCCGGCATCTGACCGATCCTGCCGGCAAAGTCTATTACGCCACGATGGAGGAGGGGCTTTACGATGTGGATGTGAAAACACTTGAAGTAAAATGCCTCATCCGCAACGGCGAATTTTATCAGCCGCCCGCCGGTGTAACCAATTATACCAGCGTGGTTGCCTCCGAGTTGCCTGGTTATCATGGTAAGGGACTTTATGCCGGACAGGGCCGTTTGATCTACGCGAACAATGGGGAGCGTAGCAAACAGGCGGAGAGCGATCCCACGACGTCGAGCGGGGCCTTGGCGGAGTGGAAGGGTGCGGGTGATTGGCAGTTAGTCCGCCGCAACCAATTCACCGAGGTGACTGGCCCTGGTGGCATTCGCGGAAATAAGGATGCGGCCAGTGATCCGGTGTGGACGATCGGGTGGGACTCCCGCTCCCTTCTTCTCATGGTGTTGGAGGAGGGTAAGTGGCGTTCCTTCCGTCTGCCTAAGGCAAGCCACAGCTATGATGGTGCCCATGGTTGGAATACCGAGTGGCCGCGCATCCGCGATATCGGCGAAAAGGATCTGCTTATGACCATGCATGGCATGTTCTGGCGATTCCCGCGTGATTTCGGAACGGCGTCTTCAGCTGGACTGCGCCCGCGCTCGACGTACCTAAAAGTGATCGGCGACTTCTGCCGATGGAATGATCGGCTCGTTTTCGGGTGCGACGATACGGCGAAGTCCGAGTTTCTCAACAAG
>Ga0209190_1002007_pt1 | contig 13933 bp, 8 predicted proteins | sample M_140205_XF_Meta_FD_187315 | JGI IMG/M metagenome (GOLD analysis project Ga0209190, IMG submission 187315) | Freshwater microbial communities from Lake Montjoie, Canada to study carbon cycling - M_140205_XF_MetaG (SPAdes) (version 2) | ecosystem: Environmental > Aquatic > Freshwater > Lake... | reverse complement strand
GGCATCGCCGTTGGCATGGCGACCAACCTCGCTTCGCACAACCTTGGCGAAGTCGTGGATGCGATTTGCGCACAGATCGACAACCCCGAGATCACGCTACCAGAATTGATGCAGCACATGAAAGGTCCGGACTTTCCAGTCGCCTGTGAAATCCGCGGCATCCGCGGCATCGAAGAATATTTCCGCACCGGTCGTGGCTCGATGCGCATGCGTGGCAAAATGGAGATCGAGGAAAATGCCAATGGCAAGGCAATGATCATCATCCGCGGCGTCCCTTACGGCGTGAACCGCGCAACACTTCAGGAACGCATCGCCGAACTCGTCAACGAAAAGATTCTCACCGGAATCTCTGGGATGCGTGACCTATCCGCCGAGGATACTTGTATCGAAATCGAACTGAAACGCGACGCACGTCCACAGGTGGTCATGGCGCAGCTCTTCAAGCTCACGTCCATGGAGACCTCGTTCTCGGTAAACATGTTGGCGATTCACAAGAACCGCCCAAAGCAACTCTCGCTCAAAGAATCCATCGACGCCTACATCGAGCACCGCCGCGAGGTGGTCATTCGCAGGACTCGCTACCTCTTGGGAAAAGCGGAAGAGCGCGCCGAATTGTTAGAAGCGTTCCTCCTCGCACTCGGCCATCTCGATGATTTCATCAAGATCATTCGCAACTCAAAAAACCGCGAAGAAGCCCGCGAGCGCCTCGCCGCTTACAATTTTCCAGTCTCCACCGCCGAGTCTCTTGGCATCATGATCCGCTCGCAACCTTCGGTTTCTGGTAGCACCTACACCTTCAGTGAGCGCCAAGTAAATGCGATCCTCGAGCTCCGCCTCTATCAGCTTACGGGTCTCGAACAGGACAAGGTAAAGGGCGAATACGACTCGGTCCTCGCCGACATTACAGACCTGATGGACATCCTCGCCCGCGAGGAACGCGTACTGATCATTATCAAAGACGAGCTCCGCGCGATCAAAGATAAATTCGCAAGTCCGCGGAAATGCAACATCGTCGCCGAGGTGGGCGAGGTTGCGATGGAAGACCTCATCGCAAACGACGCGATGATCGTCACCCTATCTCATCGCGGCTATATCAAACGCACTCTTTCCAGTGAATTCCGAGTCCAAGGGCGCGGAGGAAAAGGCCTCAAGGGCATGGAAACGCGCAATACTAAAAAGGATGAAGCCGCCGACTTCATCGAGCATCTCTTCAGCGTCCAAGCGCACGACTATCTGTTATTTTTCACTAACACGGGACGCATGTACGTCGAGCGAGTCTACGAACTCCCGGAAGGTTCGCGCACCGCAATGGGCCGCAGCATTCAAAACGTTCTCAACCTGAAGCCCGAAGAAAAAATCGCCGCGCTTCTCCGCCTTGAACGAACGGTGGACGAAAATGGAAACGACATCACCTTCCGCGAAGAAGCCGGCTTCGTCTTCTTTGCCACCCGCACAGGCAAGGTGAAAAAAACGCCACTCAATGACTTCCGCAATTATCGCCAAGCAGGTCTGAACGCGATTGTTCTTGAGGAAAACAACGAACTCATCGGAGTTAGACTCACCTCTGGCTCGGACAATATCCTTCTTCTAACTCATAAAGGCATGAGCGTGCATTTCGACGAAAACGATGCTCGCTCGCAAGGTCGCGTTTCGATGGGCGTCAGGGGGATCCGTATCGCTGAAAACGATTTTGTTGTCGCCCTCGCTGTAGCAACCAGCGGCGCCACGCTGCTGATCGCTTCGGAAAATGGTATCGGCAAGCGGTCCGCATTCGAAGACTATCGCAAAACATTCCGCGGCGGCAAAGGCGTGAAGGCCATGAACGTCACCGAAAAATCGGGACCGCTCATCGGCGCCGTCACCGTGACTGATGCTGACGAATTGATGCTGATGACCTCCAGCGGTCAAAGTATCCGCCTCCGAGTCAGCGATATTCGCGAAACCGGACGCGTCACTCAAGGTGTAAAACTCCTCACCCTCAAGGGCACCGAAAAACTTCAAGACATCTCCATTGTCATTCCAGATGGCGACGACTCTGAAACTTCCGGCAACTCTTCTGAAATTGAAGATACACCTATCGAAGAATCTGAATAAGAACCTCGAAAACTAACCTATTCCTGTTAATTGAATCGAAGCGATGAGTCCCAGTCGCCGGCGCGGGGTTTGGACTCAGCTCGCACGGTCTGCGTAGCGGTCGAATCGGTTGGATAGAATTAAAAATGTCGGAGCCCAAAGCCCAACAAAGATTCCAAACCGCTCCGCATGGGCAATACTCTCAACTGTGGTTCCTCCCGTTAGAAACCAAATGGCAATCGAGCCGAGGATAGAGGCGAAGCCCAGGAAGAAACAAAGATTGCTAAGCTGCTTGAGTTGTTTTGTCTTCATTCAAACAATTTGACCCCTACGTACAAAATTTCAAGATGTAAAATCATGATGGCCTCGAGGGCTCTCGAGAGCTTTGGGTGAAGAGCGGTTTCCTCCCCACCGGAGCTTCCTCACAGTGACTTGATAAAACGAACCAACGCGGTACGATCCACAGAAGACATCCCGAGGAAGGATTGCTTTGCGGATTCCGCTTCACCACCGTGCCAGAGAATCGCTTCTTCGATGGTTCTCGCACGCCCGTCATGAAGGTAAGCCTCTCCACCGCTGACGCCAGCGGTTAGACCGATGCTCCAAAGCGGCGGCGTGCGCCACTCAGAGCCGCTAGCGACACCCTCGCCCATGTTGTCTGCAAGCCCAGAACCCATGTCATGCAGAAGTAAATCCGTATAGGGTCGGATGGTCTGGTTGCGCAGCTCGGTCATGGGGTGATACGAACTGGTGACAAGAGTGGGAACATGGCACTGAGAACAACTAGCACTGTTGAATAATTGCTGACCTTGAAGCGCTTGAGAATCCGTTAGATCACGGCGGGCACCCACTCCGAGAAGTGCGACGTAGCGCGTCATCTCATCCAGTTCTACGGATGTCAACTCAGCCGCCCTGACCGCCGTTTCTCCATCGAGGACCGGAAAGATCGCGGTGGTTACTCCCATGTCGTTGTTCAGCGCGCTGGCAATCTGGTGTTTCACCCGCGCTTTTCCACCTTTGGCCGTAAATCTTCCCAAGCGCATCTGGGCATTTTCTGGATCTGTTATCTTTTGTACCCGCCCAGAAATTCCATTCTGATTGACATCATTCGGATCTGCTAGAGCGACGATCGTACTTTCTGCTACCGCTTCCAATAACCCGAGTCCGACAAGTGGAGGGGTGAGCCGCACCGAAAAATACAAAGGTGCTGTGCCTCCAAACGTGTAGTTTGGCTTGCGCAACGAGTAACTCGTTCCGTCGTTATATTGACCCGTAGTTGTCGTATAACTCGCTATCACCGCAGCGCCTTCTGCGGTGCCCGAGGTCACCTTCGGTTGCAACACGGTACCAAGAGTGGGGTGCGTGCTACCCGTTGCATCACTGCCCACTTTTACCACCGACTGTAGCATCGGCGCCCCGATGCTTGGCGGCAGTGCACGACCGTTATTCACGTGGCATTCCACACAGCTTCGCGCAATAAACTTAGAACCAAGCTTGCCAATTTGTTCTGTAAAAATCGGATTACCCGGTTCGGAGTGAACCCCACTGCTAAAGTCAGTGTGGTGAAGCCTCCGCCCACGCATGAACGGCTGAATACTGTCTGGCGCGATGTTTCCCGCAGTCTGCTTGAAGCGATCTGCGGGCTCGTTAGAATATTGATAGGGCAAAGTGGTTTTCCCGCCAAGCCACGCAAGCTCTGGAAGGGCTTGGGAATCTTGCAAACTTCCAACAGACTCCCACGGTACGATCCCTTGGCCGACGACGTAAAGCATGGCGGTGCCGTAGTAGTTGTTACGCCCATTCATCGGTGCTTGAATAAACTGACTTATCTCAATTTCTATGCGATCGCCGATTTGTAGCGCACGATTCTCTGGCAGCTTTGAAGTGAGCGTTGCGCTGTAAAGATTTGGCGCAATCAACGGTGCGAGCAGATTGAAGTGGTACTCAGCCACCGTCCCGATGCCACGGAAAAACGCGCGAAACTCCGGCGCACTGAGAGGAGTAAGCGTCTTGTAGTTGAAGGTGATCCCCGTGCCCCCTTTCGCCACACGATCGATGATTTCTAAACCGATCGTTCGCTCTTCCCAATACCAACTCAAATAGTGATCGTAAGAGTGATAGATTGCCTCGCGTGCGTGACGGTCGCGTGCGCGATCTCCGACTCGGGTGATCAGTGCTGTGCTAGTATTGACCGTGGTCTCTGCCTCAAGGCTGGTAGTAGTATTGAATAGAGCGACGATTTCGTTTGCAGCATCCGGTTGTGTAGAAATCGTCGCTCCCGATAACGTGCTTTCACCCGAAGAAGTGATCGCGATTACTGATAAAAAATAAGTTTGACCGACAAGAAGTCCAGTGAGGGTGGCAGTGCTTGCAATTCCTACATTGATAGATTGATTCATCGTACTACTTGATAGACCGTAAACAACTCGATAGCCCGTCACTCCGGTGGTAGCACTTGCAGACCAAGACAGACCGATGGCATTTGCGATCCCCGTGGGAATGATTTGCAAATTCGTCGGCGGAAGAATCACGGCAGCAGGAATCCGTAGGCGGAAAAACTCTTTGGATTTATTAATCGGAACGGTGATCACCTTGGTGCTACCGTCGCCGGTGATCAGCGTGGCGATCTCATTCCATGTCACAAAATCCGTGGTCGCCATCGGCTGATAGAGCGTGCCAAAGATAGACGGCCAACTGATCGCAGCGATTCGCTGGGTTGTGACGGGTAATGCACGGATCACCTCTGGAGTTCCCAGGCTCGAATTTCCTCCATCGAGCGCTACGTCATCAATGAGCACCTCACCAAGTCCACCCGCCACCGCGCCAGTGACAAAGCGAAACATCACCTTGGCATCCACCGCACCTACTGGAGGCACTAGGTTATTGTTAGAAAATTTAATCCAGGCGCCCTGAGTGCCATTAAAATTTGCGAGGCCGGTCCCACCGCCAACAACAGAATCCGCGCTGTTGAGCCATTGCACTTGATACTGTTGAATGTAGGATGGGCCCGCACTCACTTGCTTTGCCCAAAACGAAAAATTGTACGATTGCCCCGCAGTGATGTTACCGCCCTGCGCAACTATTTTTTGATAGATTCCTCCCTCAGCAGGCGTTGATCCGACGTTAAGCAAAGCGCTGCGCATACTAAACGAACCACTGTGCGAAGCTATGTCCGTGCGTGTAGGAAGCTGCGTTCCTGAAACCACCCAGTTCGCAGCGGTACTTCCACTCGCTGTTTCAAATCCGCCGTTGACCGGCCCCGCGATGCTAGAAGCGGTCGCGGGGGTCGTTTCTAATACTTGATAAAATCGCTGGCCAAACGGTAACGGATCCACAAGGGAATGAAACACTCCGTCACCTGCCGTTGTAGAACCTAACTGAATCCATCCACCCCCTGCAGAGGATGAAGACTGGACTTGGTAGGTCTTCCCAAGGGTTGTGGGCCAACTGAGCTCAACTTGGGTTACAATGCTGACACGAGTCTCAACAGCAACCGCGTTGGGGGAAAAATAGCACATCGGAAGCAGTAAAAACCAAGCACGTATCATATTATTGTTAGATTAGCCGAGACATTCTCTTTTGTCTCATTTTTCCTCTGGTAAACTCAGAAATTCAAGTCGAGCCAGAGACCGAGTTCGTGGTCTTTACTGCACTTCATTATAAGCTTAGGCAGCATGGCAATTTAATGCAACTTTTAATTTACCCTCACCGATCATCCGACATGACATCACTTGCGCTGTCGCAGATAATAAAGATTATTATCAAACAATCTGCGATTGCGACTTGCCAGCGCCTACCTTAAAATTAAAACTCACGCATCGAGCGGCAGGAACCAACACCCGAAGTCAACCAAGAGTTAATCGCCAAGCGTCTTGGTATTTCGCGGGCAACCGTTTCGCGGTGCTTCACCAACCATCCGGGCATCAATCCTGTGACTCGTGCTCGAGTTTTCCAGTTGGCGGCAGAAATTGGCTACGTCCACCTGCAAATGAGAAAACCCCGTATTGGCGGGATTAAAACGGGGAAAAAAACCTTCGGCGTATTGATCTGCTCGGCGGAGGAGGAATACTACCGCACCGATTATCAAAACCCGAGTGAACAAATCCTCGCGGGCATCACCGATTGCGCTCACCTCAACGGCGCGGATGTCGAAGTCCACTTGATCGATCCCAAGGAATGCTCCTTGGAGAATCCCGCCTTCCTGAACATTGAAAAAATGTGTAGCCGATGGGATGGCTTGCTTTTGGTTTACCCATTCCCTGATGCGGTGCTTAACCACTTGGCGCCCAAGTTACCGCTAGTCTCGCTCGTTGAGCAATTCGACCACACTGGGATCGATTGCGTGGACGTGGATCATTACAAGGGAATTTCTGCGGTCGTCGAGCACCTCGTCGCGAACGGCCACCGCCGCATCGGATTTTTCACCCGCCTTTACGAGGTCGAGGCGAGTTGGTCATTCCGACGCTACGCGGCTTTCATGGAAGCGATGGTCCGCCTCCGCTTGCCTGTCATTGCCGAGGATATCGTCAATATTTTCCCCTCCCGAGAGGGCGACGACGAGTCCAGTATTGCCTACGCCATCGAGCGGACGCACGCGGGCGTCACCGCATGGATCTGTGCAGCGGACCACCAAGCCTATAATTTGATCCGGGGCCTTAGCAATAAAGGGTTCAAGGTTCCCGCCGATGTTTCTGTCACCGGATTCGACGGCATCCAAACTCCTCCCGATTCGCCTGAATTGAGCACCATCGTGATTCCATTCCGTGAAATTGGCACGACCGGAACACAGCGTCTAGTCGAGAGGTCACAAAAACGCTTCGGCTCGGCTCAGCATGTATTGATCGATTGCCGCCTGCGAGCAGGAGCAACGGTCGATGTCGGAGCTAAATGAACTAGGTTGGCCTCTGCTTTCTAGATTCCTATTTGCCTGAAATAAGATTCTATCTAGGCCCGATTACAATGCGGCTTTACATTATTGCAATATAGTGCAATTTAGTCTTGTCGAGAATTGCAAAATTGATTATCAAACTGCACTGACAGTACTTGGCGTCGCCACCAAGTCCATCAATTAAGCAAAGTCGTAAATACTCCTCCCATTTAAACGGCCTGCTCACGAAACTTCAATCTCTCATTCCATGAATCCTCCACCTGATCTGCTAAGCCTATCTGGCACTGTGGAATACGCTGTACCAGAAAAACGACCACAAACTGCGGAAAAATGCGAATATAAAGCCCGTGAGGTCGATAGAAGCGCCAACTCACCCGTGACGATTCACGGTGAGCCTTATTTGCAAATTTCCAACGTCGACCAGCTACCACCGTTCCTCATGAGCGTGGCATCAGATTCGAACTTCTGGCTCTTCGTCGGCAGTAACGGTGGATTCACCGCTGGTCGGATCGATCCCGACCACGCCATTTTTCCCTACCAGACTGCTGACAAGATTCTCGACCAACCGAACGCAAGCGGAATTCTAAGCCAACTGCACGTGAATGGTGTTTCCTGGGATCCATGGAATGGACTTTGCCCAGCTGCCGGAATCACCCGAAACCTCTACAAGCACGCCGTAGGCACAAGTGTTTTATTCGAAGAAATTCACCACGCTCTCGGTCTATCATTTCGCTGGGAACTCAGCCCCAGCGAACGCTTCGGACTTGTACGAACTTGCCACTTGAAAAATCTAACGGACAAAAAAATTGCCGTCATATTGTTAGATGGATGGCGTCACTTACTACCTACAGGTGTATCTCAAGAAACCTACTCGCGCTACAGTTACTTGGCCGCCGCTTACATGCGCCACGAGGCTTTGGCAGATTGTGGACTGGGTATTTACACGCTCAATTCAGGTATCACCGACCGTGCCGAACCCTGCGAATCGCTCCGCGTCGCCTGTGCTTGGTCACTGGGCATGGAGAACGCCACCCTTTTGCTTTCCGACCACCAAGTCGACGCATTTCGCCGCGCCTCCGAGGTCCATTCCGAGTTCGAAGCACGCGGGGTATTTGGCGCACATCTTCTCAAAGCAGAAATCGAGATCGATGCCCATGACACGCACGAATGGTATACCATCGCCGATACCGGCCTCGATCATGCCGAGGTCTCGAAACTACGAAATGTCCTATTAAAGCCGCAATGTCTTCGTGCAGAAATCACCGCGGATCTCGCCGCTGGGGTACTCGCTCTCAAACGCCGCATCGCTGGTGCCGGCGCCATCCAACAAACCGCCGAGTCACGAACCAGCGTCCACCACTTCGCCAACGTGCTCTTCAACTGCATGCGCGGCGGCACACTCCACGACAACTATCGTTTTCCGAGCAGCGACTTCGCCGCATTCCTCAAAGTCCGTAACCGCGATGTTCTGGACAAACATCAACAATGGGTAGCCTCCCTTCCCGAACTCTGCACGCTAGACGAGCTCTCAGCACATTCCACCACCCGTGAAGACGCCCAACTCACCCGCTTGACCAGCGAATACCTCCCGCTCTGCTTCAGTCGGCGCCACGGTGACCCAAGTCGCCCATGGAATCGTTTTGAAATCCATACCAAGGATGCTGCCGGTCTCCCACTCTTCACCTACGCAGGAAATTGGCGCGACATTTTTCAAAACTGGGAAAGCTTGGCTTACAGTTACCCAGCCTGCTTCAGGCCGATGATTGCCATCTTCCTCAATGCTTCCACTGCGGATGGCTACAATCCTTACCGAATCACCCGAGCGGGTGTCGACTGGGAAGTCTTCGATGCAAGTGACCCATGGAGTCACATCGGCTACTGGGGCGACCACCAAATTATCTACCTGCTTCGATTGTTAGAAGGTCAAGAACGCTTCAAGCCAGGTCAACTCGCCGGACTCCTCAACGACCGCTGCCATAGCTACGCAAATGTTCCTTATGAAATTGGTGGATTTGACAAAATCGCTCGCGATCCCAAACACTCCATTCAATTCAACGAATCACTCCATGCACAACTCATGGAGAAAGCACGCAATCTAGGGGGTGATGGCAAACTTCTCGTCGGTTCGGACGGCAACGTTGTTCTCGTTTCGCTTGCAGAAAAACTGTTAGTTCCCCTACTGGTCAAACTCACCAACCTCGTGCCCGGCGGAGGTATCTGGCTCAACACCCAGAGACCTGAATGGAATGATGCGAACAACGCCCTAGCCGGTTGGGGACTCTCCGTGGTCACCGTTTGCTACATGCGCCGCTATTTGGTTTTCCTCGGATCGCTATTTGAATCTCATGCCGCCACCGAGTTTGAACTCTCACAACCCGTGGCGGAGTTACTGACTAGCCTGATTGATATACTACCACTTGCCGCTACTGGGGATTTAGACATCGCCTCACGTTACCGCGTCACCGAAGCCCTAGGCCGCGCAGGCGAGAAACATCGCAAAGCGGTTTACCTTCGAGCAGCTCCGGATTTTGACTCTGTAAATATCACCAAGATCCAACATTTGATTCAGGGCGCTCTTAAAGCACTCGATACCACCCTAGCAGCAAACCGTCGTGGTAACCACCTTTTCCATAGCTACAATCTGCTAGAACTTCGCGAGAACACCGCAATTATTCATCCGCTAGATCTAATGCTTGAGGGACAAGTCGCTGCACTCAGCAGCGGCGTTTTAAATCCTGCAGATGCCCTCGGACTATTAGTCGCGATGCGTGCCAGTCCTCTCTACCGAGAGGATCAAAACAGTTACCTGCTCTATCCCGACCGAGAAATCACTCCGTTCTTGGAGCGCAACACACTACCCATCGATTGGCAAACAAGTATCCCCCACCTAGCATCTAGCACCCACGGCAAAGACCATCCGTTGATCCGCATTGCAGATGATGGACGCGCGCATTTCCATCCAGACCTAACTAACGCTCGGGACCTGCAAGCGCGTCTTGACGAAATGGCGACTGACCACGCGCAAAAAGAGGGCGTAGACGCCGATCGTGCTGGGGTTCTGGATCTCTGGGAAAAAGTATTTCACCACCGCTCTTTCACCGGTCGCAGCGGCGCGATGTTTGCCTTCGAGGGACTTGGAAGTATCTATTGGCACATGGTGGCCAAGCTGCTGCTCGCGCTTCAAGAGGTGCACGGTCAAGCTGCACTCCATCAACCCGATGCGAGTGAAACTCTCCAACTCGCGTTGATCTATGATGAAATCCGCAACGGCCTGGGATTCACCAAAGAACCTAAAAACTACGGTGCGTTCCCCACCGATCCGTATTCTCACTCACCCCGCCACCGCGGAGCCCAGCAACCGGGAATGACCGGACAAGTCAAAGAAGAAATCCTCACTCGCATGGGCGAACTCGGCGTGCTTGTCGAGCAAGGGCGTATTCGCTTCGAGCCCGCCCTTCTCAAGCGTAACGAATTTTTTGACGTGCCGCACTGCTTCGAATTTATCGACCTCGCAAGCAACTTAAAAACTTGGAATCTCGGCGCTCAAACGCTCGCCTTCACCGCGTTTCAAGTACCCATCTGTTACCACCTCGGCGAACTCGCCTCAATCACTCTCGAGTTTAACGATGGCAAGTCACAGGTGATTAAAGGTAATTTGCTTTCCAAAGCAGAAAGCACCCACTTGTTCGACCGGGATGGCACCATCCGATCTATCATTGTTACGATACCAGAAACTCAATTGTGATCATTCTAAATAAACCCATGCAGTTATCGATTCAGGAAAAAATTGGCTACGGCCTAGGAGACACTGCCAGCAACTTTGTTTGGGCACTCATGATGAACTTCATCATGTTTTTTTATACTGACATCTATGGGATTACCGCGGCGGCGGCGGGTACCATGTTATTATTTGCCCGCTGCAGTGATGGGGTCGTGGACTTTTTTATCGGAGCGATGGCGGACCGGACCAAGACAAAATGGGGACGCTTTCGACCTTACCTGCTTTGGCTCTGCGTGCCACTCGCTCTGGTGTTCATCCTCGCGTTCACCACTCCAAACATCAGCCCAGCGGGCAAACTCGTTTGGGCCTGGGTCACCTATAATTTATTGATGCTGCTCTATTCCGCCATCAATGTTCCTTACGGTGCGCTGTCTGGCGTGATGACCGATGACCCGCTGGAACGCACCAGCCTCAACAGCTACCGCATGTCGCTCGCACAAATTGGCGGAATTATTGCCAACTCAACCTTCATGGTGCTGATCGTCAAACTCGGCGGCAGCACTGACAACAAACTGTTGAACGAGCAAATTGGCGCGCAACACACAGTTATACTTTTCAGCGTCATTGCGACCGTACTCTTCCTAGTCTCATTCCTAACCACCAAGGAGCGCGTTCACCCACCAGCCGCACAAAAAACCAACTTGCTCCAAGACCTCAAGACGCTCTTCATGAACCGTCACTGGGTCATGATGTTCGCCACCGGCATCATCAACATCACCTTGGCCGTCGTGCGCGGTGCAGCAGGTATCTATTACCTACAACGCTACCTCAAATTGGACACTGCCGGCGGAACCACTAAAAGTTTTTATAAATGGGAGCCAGGTCACGCCATTGAGGTTTTTTACCTTGGGCAAATCGGCACTTACTTTTTGATCGGCGGCTTAGCCATGATTTTCGGCGCGATGATGACCCGCTTCGCCGTCAAGCTCATTGGCAAAAAGTGGTCATTCATCATCAGTCTAGTGCTTGTTGGCCTAACTGCCATTCCCTTCTACTTTATCAAACCTGATCAGATGCCTCTGGTCTATACCTTCCAAATCCTCGGGATGATTTTCTCGGGAATCAACGCCACGCTATTCTGGGCGATGGTCGCTGATACCGCCGATTTCCAAGAATGGAAGTATCATGTTAGAACCACCGGCGTTGCCTTTTCCGCAACAACTTGCGCTCAAAAGGCAGGCATGGGCATCGGCGCGGCGTTCGCCGGATTTCTCATCTCGTATTTCGGTTATGACCCAAAAGCCGCGGAGCAGACACCGGATGCCATCCACGGTATTCTGCTTCTTAATAGCCTAATTCCCGCCGTTGGATTGCTGCTACTCGCCGCCTTGTTCACTCAATATGGGCTCAACGAACATCTCTGCAAAACCATGCGTGATGATCTAGCAACTCGTCGCGGATAGTGATTCAGCAAGTTATCGAGCACATCCGTGGCGATCTGAGGCATTTTTCTGTGATTCGCGCACAGTGAGAGTTGTGTTCATTGTAGTGAGTTAATGCCGCATCGATTTTTGCTGTTTAGGTTGGCTTGACCCCACAGAATTCGAAGTGCAGTCTCCGGCGAACCATGAATTGTTTCAAATCAATCTTCCTTAACCGGTTGTCCATTTGGGCTTTGGCCGCCGTGACTTTAAGCGGGTGCGGTCCATCGGGGCCTAAGCGCTCTAACTATTTGGTCGGCGTCGGTGGGCCGATCCAACCTAAAAATTCTAGCGGAAACGGCCATCCAGCGCCAGCCATTCCAGACGACGTATCCTATTGGGATGGCGACAGCGCCACTGGAGTCGCACTGATCAAAATCAACCGCAGTCAACAGAAAGCGTTTTTTTATAAAGGCGGCACCTTGGTAGGCATCTCAAGAATTTCTAGCGGAAACGAAGACCACGGGACCCCGCCGGGGATGTATAAAATCAGCGAGCTGGACAAAGATCATGTGTCCTCAGTCTACGGGGTCTTTAAAAACAAAGCCACCGGAATGACCACCAACGACAACGTCGACATTCGCGTGGATAAGATTCCTCCTGGCGAGATTTTCTACAATGCACCGATGCCTAACTTCATGCGTGTCACTGGCGGCATCGGTATGCACACCGGTTACCTGCCAGGCTATGCTGCATCCCACGGCTGCATCCGTATGCCTCACCACATGTCGGAGCATTTCTTTGAAAACGTCAAAGTCGGGACGCCCGTCATTATCGAGTGAGCGAGCTCTCACCATCGCTGCCAGATGCAGCTAGCACTCTTGAAATCACACCCGAGGCGGTGGCAATGTGGTCTGATCTACCGCATGACCAACGGCCCCGCTTGATTGATTGCCGAGAGGCCGATGAACTTTTAATCTGTCAGATCCGTGGCCATGAATGGTTTCCGCTAGGTTCATTTCTTAATCACGGAGAAAGACTCACTGCGGACGCTTCACGCGGGGTGGTGGTTTACTGCCATCATGGGATGCGCTCGATCCGTGGGGCATCGATCTTGCGAGCACAGGGCGTAGAAAATGCATTTTCCATGGCGGGAGGAATCGAAGCTTGGGCGGAGAAGATCGATCCTACTATGCCACGTTACTAAATATCCAGATCAAGTTCTTCAGAAGGGTTATTTGTCATGATTCGAACTGGCTCTGTCAGCCACTTGGGGCAAAGCTACTCACAGCAAAATTAAACTCATGAAATTTTTCATCTCCGCAATTGTGATCGGCCTACTAGCTGGACTGTTAGGAGCGCTCTGTGGCGTCGGTGGAGGACTGATCATGGTGCCGGCGTTCGTGCTTGCACTTGGGATCGAGCATAAACAAGCCGTTGCCACCTCGATGGCGGTCATCATTGTCACCGCTCTAGCAGCCACTGCGAACAACTCACGTATTTCCGGTTTAATTGATTGGAAAATTGTCCTAACAGTAGGATTAGCTTCTGCGGTCGCGGCGTGGTTTGGTAGCGACTTGATGCGCACTCTCAGCAATCAGACGCTGACGCGTATTTTTGGCTGTATGCTCATTCTATTTGGGGTGCGGATGCTTTGGAAAGGCTGACTCCAGATTTTTGGTGCTTCCTTCGCAATTAAGTTGAATCACTTGTTAGTATTTCTAGCAAATACTAGGCCACAGCGAGATGGTGAGTAAATTCGCATCACTCTATCATCTGTGACCGGGTAATGCGAGGCGTGATCGATCCGACCGTGTCCACCGGTGTCGG